>SKEJ01000078.1_pt1 | contig 64483 bp, 56 predicted proteins | sample 4826721 | NCBI WGS metagenome assembly SKEJ01 (sample SAMN11008812, study PRJNA524170) | human gut metagenome | biome: Human fecal sample; material: Feces; isolation source: fecal sample from pouch patient p31 | host: Homo sapiens | place: Israel: Tel-Aviv | collected 2015-06-02 | reverse complement strand
TATCAGTCAATGCGCGGCGGGCTGGAAAACGAAGACGCCGATGGCGTGTACGCAGCGCTGCCGTTCCTTATCGCCAACACCAAACAGTTAATGGGCTTTGGCGAAACCAACGACGAACCGTTCGTCAGCATGGAAGGCAAACGCGTGGTGGTCCTTGGCGGTGGCGACACTGCGATGGACTGCGTGCGCACGTCTGTACGCCAGGGGGCAAAGCACGTTACCTGTGCCTATCGTCGTGATGAAGAGAACATGCCGGGTTCCCGCCGCGAAGTGAAAAACGCGCGGGAAGAAGGTGTTGAGTTCAAATTCAACGTCCAGCCGCTGGGTATAGAAGTGAACGGTAACGGCAAAGTCAGCGGCGTAAAAATGGTGCGCACAGAAATGGGCGAACCGGATGCCAAAGGCCGTCGCCGCGCAGAGATCGTGGCAGGGTCAGAACATATCGTTCCGGCAGATGCGGTGATCATGGCGTTTGGTTTCCGTCCACACAGCATGGAATGGCTGGCAAAACACAGCGTCGAGCTGGATTCGCAGGGGCGCATTATCGCCCCGGAAGGCAACGACAACGCTTTCCAGACCAGCAACCCGAAAATCTTTGCTGGCGGCGATATCGTCCGTGGTTCCGATCTGGTCGTTACCGCCATTGCCGAAGGTCGCAAAGCGGCAGACGGCATTATGAACTGGCTGGAAGTTTAAATTGCAGCCTCCCGTGTAGCCCGCTTAAAACGGGTTACACGGGATAAAGTTATCTTTTTCCGAAAAACTACACTTTCCGCTATCCGCCATTGTTTCCTGAATTTACCGCCCGCTATACTCACTACAAATTTGCGATGGACGCGCAATACGCTGTTACGGAAAACAGTCTCCTCCTGCTTTGCTTAACGCCTCCTTGACCCCATCGATTTCCCCACGCCAATAGAGAATTGTAATGGAACTGACCGTTGAATCAGTGCAAGCCCTGGCGCCCGATGACGCCTCGGTTAAAGCGGCTCGTGGCCTGGTTGCTCCCGCAAAATGGCCGACGCTCGGATATAGCGAGGCTGCCTTCTGGGGAGAGTGTAAAGGTAGCGGCTCCCGCCCTTATCAGGTACGAATCGACAGACAGGATCTGGCCTGTAAATGTTCCTGCCCCAGCCGTAAATTCCCCTGTAAACATAGCCTTGCGTTGCTTTTTCTCCAGGTGCAACACACCGCAAGTTTCACCGCTGGCGAGCCGCCGGAATGGGTAAGCGAGTGGCTAACCTCGCGCCAGCAGCGGGCGGTTCGCAAAGAAGAGAAGAAAGAGCAGGCTGAGGCAAAAGCTGCCGACCCGCAGGCTGCCGCCAAACGGGAAGCGGCACGCAACCAAAAAATGACGGCGGGGCTGGATTTCCTCGAACAGTGGATGCACGACCTGATCCGCCACGGTCTGGCGCAGATCTCTGCACAACAGTTGCCTTTTGCCGGGATCGCCGCCCGCATGGTCGACGCCCAACTACCGGGAATTGCCGCTCGCCTGAACAATCTGACCACTCATTTTACTACCGCCGAGGTATGGCCATCGAGCCTGTGCAAAGAACTGGGGCAGCTACAGCTGATTATTGACGCCTGGCGCCAGCAACAAATGTTATCCCCGGCACAACTTAGCGATCTCCATGCGGCATTGGGAATACCCCCGGATAAACACGACGTCACTGACGGATTAACCTGCCTCGATAACTGGCAGGTCTTAGGTCAAAGCGCGCAAGAAGGGAATAATCTGTGGCGACGCCGGGTCTGGCTGTACGGAGAAAAGAGCCACCGCACCGCGCTACTGCTGGACTATTCACACGGTAGTAAAAACTTTCCCCAGCACTTTATCACCGGGCAAGTCTGCCAGGGCGCGCTTGCCTTTTTCCCTGGCGCATCACCGCTACGGGCGCGGGTTGTGGAGCCGTTTACCCGCGGTGAAAGATTCCCGCTTGCAGAATTACCCCTCCCGGACGCGCTGCATGACATGGCGCAGCGGCTTAGCGCGAATCCCTGGCAATGGCCTCTGCCGCTGCGAGTAAGCGAAATATTGATTTACCCGCACGAGAGCGGCTGGCGATTCGTCTCGACACAGGGCCAGCACTTACCGACGCACCTGTCGTCGGACGAGGGTTGGCGGTTACTGGCGGCCAGCGGCGGCGCGCCGTTTATGCTAATGGGGGAATGGGATGGTCAGCAGCTGACGCCCTGTAGCGCCTGGCTTGCCGGTAGCGTCATTTGGGCAACCGGAGGCGCACAATGAACGAATGGCAAAATTTAACCCGCACAGCGCTACTCGGCACAGACAAAAAAGCGTTTACACCGTCGGCGTCGCAAAGTGAGATTGGGCTGTTACTGTCTGAACTGGCGAATAACACATCCGCAGAGCAACAGCTACTGCGCTCGGCGGGCGTTCTGGCGCTCTGCCATCTGGCTGGCTGGGTGCCGCAGGCGATTGACCCCGCACCGCTGCCGGAAATCGATAAAGAAAATGCCGAGCCAATAAACAACCCGGCTTTTGCGGGACTGCTGCATCTGCTGCTGTCAGAAGGACCGCCGCGGTTGCTGTGGTCGGCGCTTGATCTATTGGTCCGTCGTCAACTTCTTCCTCCGCCCCTGCTGTTACCAGCATTGCTGAATTATGGAGCGCAAAAGCCATCTCTACGCGGCATCCTGTCCAATGTTCTGGGCGCTCGCGGGTGCTGGCTGGCGCAAATCAACGCCGATTGGGGCTATGTTCTCGCCTCCACTGACGCTCCGCTGGATGAAGAAATGTGGCTGCACGGCACGTCCGAACAGCGTCTGCAATATCTGACGCAAATGCGCATTCGCGCCCCGGAACAGGGTCGCGATCGGCTGGCGCAGGAGATGAGTTCGCTGGATGCCCGCGAACGCGCACAGCTGCTGGCTGTGCTGGAAGTGGGGATCTCCCAACACGACGAAGCCTTTCTGGAACAGACATTATCCGATCGCAGCAAAGAGGTGCGGCAAACTGCGGCACGGTTACTGTGTTGTCTGCCGGAAAGCGCCTGGATCTCGCGCATGAAGTCTCGGTTAGCGCCGTTGCTCAGTTCATCCCCCGCTCCTGAGACCTTACTTGAAAGGCTAAAAGGCTTATCCGGCAAAGAAAAAATGCTGCGCGTCGCCCTTGATGCCCCGGAGGCGTTCTTACCAGAGTGGAAGGCCGATGCGCTGGAAGAAACTAAGCCCAAAGGCGAAAAGTTGGGCCAGCGCGCATGGTGGCTGTATCAGATAGTTGCAGCGGTTCCGCTCGACTGGTGGCAAACGCAACTGCAGGCTACCCCCGTTGAACTGCTGCGCTGGGCCGGGAAAACCGACTGGCAGGAGGCGCTACTGCGCGCCTGGTATCACGCCGTCCTGCGCGAAAAAAATCCACAGTGGGCGCAGGCATTCCTCGCCCTACTCCCCGTCGGAATAAGCATTCATTCCCCTGCTGGCGTGAAGATTAACGCCTTTGAGCTTCTGCAATGCCTGCCCGTAGAAGAACACGAGCCAGTGTTGACGTTACTGTTCTCGGTAATGGGCGGCGAACATTTACAACGCTACATCGCCCTGTTACCGCTGGATGCGTCGCTCTTTAGCCTGCGCCTGAGCCAGCAAATGGTCACGGAGCTGCACCGTTGGGTGAAACATGATTCCGCGCGCTTTGACTACGCCCTGCGCCATGTGATGAGTGATTTCGCCTGCCTGCTGGCCCCCGAAGTCCTCAATGATGTCATTGACAAGTGGCCGCATGACGCACAACAAACGCCTTATTGCGAGGCAGCCTTTACTGCCCTGAGCGCCACGCTGGCGCACCGAATTCAACTTCATTCGTTTTTTGTCGGAGAAACTACTTTATGACTTCCACCGCTACTGCCGCCGTTTTACGCCGACATGCCGAACAACAATTTGCAGAAGAACTGGATGAGCTGCAAAAAAACGATACTCATCCGCGCCCGGAAAACTGGGCTATTTCTCCGTGGTCCGTTGCTACTTATCTGTTAGGCGGGCAACTGGAAAATGGTTTTGAGGTCACGCCGAAATATATCGGCAACAGGCGGATTATCGAAACCGCCGTTGCCACGCTGGCAACCGATCGCGCACTGCTGTTGTATGGCGTACCCGGCACTGCGAAATCCTGGGTCTCTGAACATCTGGCGGCTGCCATCAGCGGCGACTCAACGTTAATTATTCAGGGCACCGCAGGCACCGGTGAAGAACAAATGCGTTATGGCTGGAACTACGCGGAGTTGCTCTCTAAAGGTCCGTCACGTTCGGCGCTGGTAGAAAGCCCATTGATGCGGGCGATGGCACGCGGGCAGATTGCCCGCGTAGAAGAGCTGACGCGTATTCCTGCCGATGTTCAGGACACGCTGATCACGATCCTGTCGGAAAAAACGCTGCCTATCCCCGAACTGAATGAAGAGGTCCAGGCGACGCGCGGCTTTAACGTTATCGCCACCGCCAACAACCGGGATAAAGGCGTTAACGAGCTTTCTTCCGCACTTAAACGTCGTTTCAACACGGTCATTTTGCCCGTACCCGCCAGCGAAGAAGAAGAGATTAACATTGTCACTCGCCGCGTCGCCGAACTGGGTCAGGCGCTGGCACTTCCTGCCGAACCGCCAGCGCTTAAAGAGATCCAGCGAGTCGTGCAAATCTTCCGCGAACTGCGAAACGGCCTGACGGTTGACGGCAAAACGAAAATTAAGTCGCCAACCAGTACTCTCAGCACCGCGGAGGCGATCTCCGTTATCAACAACGGTATGGCGCTGGCGGGCCATTTTGGCGACGGCGTGCTACATCCGCGGGATATCGCCGCAAGCCTTATCGGCGCGGTGGTAAAAGATCCCGTGCAGGACGACGTGGTATGGCGTGAATATCTGGAAACTATAGTCAAAGAGCGCAGCGACTGGAACGATCTCTATCGCGCCTGCCGCGAAATTGTGTAATCAGCAAGGCAACCACTATGACTGAACAAACCGTTCATTTGTTTGGCATCCGTCACCATGGCCCTGGCTGCGCGCGCAGCCTGCGAAAGGCGCTGGAGACGCTACAGCCCGACTGCCTGCTGGTGGAAGGGCCGCCCGACGGCGAATCCATCCTGCCTTTTATGCAGCATGAACAGATGCAACCGCCGGTCGCGCTACTGATTTATGCCCCGGACGACTCACATCACGCCGCGTTTTACCCCTTTGCGGCGTTCTCCCCGGAATGGCAGGCGCTGCGCTATGGTTTTGAGCAAAATATCGCCGTGCGCTTTATGGACTTGCCCATCAGTCATCAGTTCGCGCTTGATGACGAAAAAGAGAGCGATGACGATGATGCCGTTGAAGCCAGTCCCGACGGCGATCCGCTGGACTGGCTGGGCCGCGCCGCCGGTTACACCGATGGGGAAAGCTGGTGGAGCCACAGAGTAGAGGAACGCGAAGATGATTTGTCTCTGTTCGAGGCGATTCGCGAGGCGATGATTGCCCTACGCCAGGCAACTCCCGAAGCCCGAAACTCAGCCAGAGATCAACTGCGTGAAGCGTATATGCGCAAGACGCTACGTCAGGCGAAAAAAGAGGGCTTCTCGCGCATCGCGGTAGTCTGCGGTGCGTGGCACGTTCCGGCGCTGGAAAACCTGCCGCCCGCAAAGAATGATAACGAACTGCTGAAAAATTTGCCGAAGTGCAAGGTCGCGGCAGCCTGGACGCCCTGGAGCTACGAGGCGTTAAGCCGCGCCAGCGGTTATGGCGCAGGGGTGGTGTCACCGGAATGGTACGATCATCTGTGGCGTTATCAGGGCGCTTCTCACCGCGATATCGGCTGGCTGTCACGCGCGGCAAGGCTGTTTCGCGAAGCCGATCTCGACTGTTCCAGCGCCCACATTATCGAAGCGGCGCGGCTGGCGCAGACGCTGGCGATTATGCGCCATCACCCGCAGCCGGGGCTTGACGAACTTTGCGAAGCGCTGCAAACCGTAGTGTGTATGGGCGAAAGCGCGCCAATGCAGATGATTCGCCAGAAGTTAATTGTCGGCGACGCGCTGGGAAGCGTACCGGATGATACGCCCGTCGTGCCGCTCCAACGCGACATTACGCAACAGCAAAAAACGCTGCGCCTGAAGGCAGAAGCCAGCGAAAAAGTGCTGGATCTTGATCTGCGCAAACCCGGCGATCTGGCGCGTAGCCATTTACTGCATCGCCTGACCTTACTCGACATTTCCTGGGGCCGTCTGGCTGGACAAGGAAATAACAGCAAAGGGACGTTCCACGAAGTCTGGTCGCTGCGCTGGGAACCGGCACTGGCAATCAACATCATTACCGCCAGCCGTTGGGGTAACAGCATTGAGCAGGCCAGCTCCCGCTATGCCATTGTGAGGGCGCAATACGCCAGCACGCTGCCGGAACTGGCAAAGCTTATCCAACAGGTGCTACTGGCCGATTTACAGACCGCGATTGCCCCCATCGCCAATACACTGGAATCACTGGCTGCCACTCAGGGCAATATCGAACAGTTGCTGGAAGCCCTGGCACCACTGGTGGCGATTGTCCGCTACGGCAACGTGCGCCAGACCGACTCTGGTATGGTAATGCAGGTACTGATGAGCCTCGCCCCGCGCGCCGCCATCGCCCTACCCGGAGCCTGTTCGGCGCTCAACGACGACAGCGCCGCCAGTATGAGAGAAAAAGTTATCGACGCCCACGCCGCGCTGCGGTTGCTGGATAACGAAGATCTATTGGCGGGCTGGTTGCAGGCGTTGATGGTGCTGGCAGAGGGCAGTACCGCACACGCGCTGCTTCGCGGAACGGCGACGCGCCTGTTGTTTGATCTGCAAACGTTAACGACAGAACGGATCAGCACGCTGATGAACCTGGCGCTATCGCCAGCCAATCCCCCGGCGGAAAGTGCCGCATGGGCGGAAGGTTTCCTCAACGACAGCGCGATGGTGCTACTGCACAATAGCGAATTATGGCAGTTGATCGATGCCTGGCTAAGCGGCCTGAACGACAATCACTTCACCCGGATCCTGCCGATGCTGCGGCGGACATTCGGCCGTTTTTCCAGCCCGGAACGCCGCCAGTTAGGCGAACGCGCCGCGCAGGGCGAGCGTGTCGCGCAGCAAGAAGAGACCAGCGGTATATGGGATGAACAGCGTGCCGCGTTAATGCTGCCGCTACTGCGCCGCATTCTGGCTTTGCCACCACACGAAAGGGAAAATCATGTCGAGTAACGAAATGGAACGGCTGCGCCGCTGGCGTCTGATCCTTGGAGAAGATGCCGACAATGCCTGTAACGTGGCGCTGGATGCCAGAGAGTCCGCGATTGATGCCGCGCTGGCGGCGCTGTATCAGCCAGAGGGTAAACATGGATTACGCGGCGGCACGGGTGGATCGTCACCCAAAGTCGCTCGCTGGCTGGGTGATATTCGCCAGTATTTCCCTTCTTCTGTGGTTCAGGTGATGCAAAAAGACGCCTTTGAACGTCTTAATTTGCACAGTATGTTGCTGGAGCCGGAGATGCTGGCAAACGTCCAGCCTGATGTTCATCTGGTCTCCACGCTGATGTCGCTGAATGGCGTAATTCCGGCCAAAACCAAAGAAACCGCCAGGCTTGTGGTGCGTAAAGTTGTCGAGCAATTGATGAAACAGCTTGAAGAGCCAATGCGTAGCGCGGTAAGCGGCGCTCTTAATCGTGCGGTACGTAATCGTCGCCCGCGCCACGCGGAAATTGACTGGCAGCGCACCATTCGCGCCAACCTGCGCCACTGGCAGGAAGAGTATAAAAGTATTGTTCCTGAAACGCTGATCGGCTACGGGCGCAAGTCTCAACGCACGCAAAAGGAGATCATTTTATGTATCGACCAGAGTGGGTCGATGGCCTCCTCGGTGGTCTATTCCAGTATTTTTGGCGCAGTAATGGCATCGCTCCCGGCGGTAAAAACGCATCTGGTGGTTTTCGACACCGCAGTCGTTGATATGACAGAGAAGCTCGACGATCCGGTAGAGCTGCTGTTTGGCGTACAGCTGGGTGGCGGCACCGACATCAACCGCGCGGTGGGCTACTGCCAGTCTTTGATTCGCGATCCGCGCAATACCATTCTGGTGCTGATTTCCGACCTCTACGAAGGCGGGGTGGAACGCAATCTGTTGCAACGCGCCAGTGAGTTGATTCAGTCCGGCGTACAGGTGGTTACCCTGCTGGCCTTAAGCGATGAAGGTGCGCCGTTTTACGACCGGTCACTGGCAGGAAAACTCGCCGCCATGGGTATTCCCTCCTTTGCCTGTACCCCAGATTTATTCCCCGGCATGATGGCCGCCGCCATTCGTAAGGAAGATGTGAATCTGTGGGCTGCGCAAAATGGCGTAGTGACAGCAAGAGAAACCGCCTGAAAATTCTGGCCGGATACGCCCGGACGGATACGGTACTTAGCACCGCGACGTTCGGGGAAATTGGCCGACGAATTGTCGAATTTGAACAAGGCGATAAGGCTCGGGCCGCGTATGGTGCGCAGCTAATTAACTGAAGGTTGTATATAATCCCTGAGGCAGGTCAGAGGGGATTTTCTGAGGGCAAAAAAAGGCCCGCCGCAGCGGGTTATTGAAATCTTTCATTACGCAACAGACTTTGCAGAGCGTTTATGCAAAGTCCCTTCAATGCTGGCGCGCTCAAAGGATGCTTTAAGCTGGCGCATGGCTTCTTTCTTGCGCTCTGCAACAGTCATTTTCTTAAGTTCGGAAACATTCGGTTTGTATGGCATAACCTCGTTCCTCCTCTCCAACATCTTTGATTACTCTATATGCTACATTAGCCGGGGCATTGTGTAAAATCCGGTCATAGTAACGTTTCAACTTGTCATTCTCTGCGATGGCAAGATAAGCCCTGGCATGATAAATGATGTAATGCTTTTCAATAATCGTTGCTAGCGCCTCTGCGAGTTCATCAGTAAAGCGTCTGCGCCTCGAGCATTCAGTTGCGGCGGGGGGCATGTAAAAGTTACCACTATCAAAGTTTTCTTGCCTATCAAATTTCACATCAAAACAATTAGTTGGGATTTCAAATCCAACTTCCTCGCTACGGTATTGATGGTACTCCGCATCGCTAATATCAATAGGGCTAAATATCACGATAAAATGATGATGGTCTACCGAAAACCTATAGAGATGATTTAAAAAATCTCCCTGCGGAAATTCCTCAAATTCATCGGATAGAAAAGAAATCATCTGATTGTTTTTTTCCGTTAAACGATTCCCCATTCTACCAAAATTAAGCCTTACAAAGCTAAGGGATAAGAGCGCCAATTGCCGTTTTCCATAGTTCCGCTACTCCGGCGGAATGTCGCAAATAACTGCAACACATCTACACAAGAGCAGCGAAACCATGCCAACGTTGAGTTCCCAACCAGAGCCCCCTGCCTGAGCGAATACGTTTAAGCCATTAAATCAGCCTTAACCTTCACCACAACCTTTTTAATCTCATCAGGTTCGCCGACAACGCATCCTGGTTTATGCGGTTCTCCCGGCATAAACACGGCAAACATTCCCGGTTTTAAGATGATGGTTTGCTCATTCTCAATGGCGCTGCAAAGCTGGTAATCATCTTCATGGTGGAACTCTTCACACTGACGCGCAGTGCCTGCCATGCCAAACAGGATCCGTTCCTCACCGTTTAATAACAGCTGGATATCAATGTATTGTTCGTGCAATTCGGCTTTTTTCTCAACGGGCGATTGAGTGTTAAACGTCATGACATTCATAAAAATATTGTCGCCCTGTAATTCGTAACGACCCGGCGCTTTTTCTTGCGGTCTGGCAGCTAATGCCAGCGTTAACGCGTCCTGTAACGCAGGATGTAATCCGGCAGACGGTAATGACTGTACTTCACCCATCATCATAATTTTTCTCCCTGGGCCAACAGCGCAGCCCCAAGTAAACCTGCATCATGACGGTAGTGCGCCGCCAGTAAATCAACATGAAATGCCGCTGGCTCCTGCGCCAGATACGTTTCCACCAGCGCCAGATACCCTTCTGCCAGACCAACGCTGCCACCGACCACTACGCACTGGCAATCAGTTGTGGCTTTAATATCAGCGATCAGCCTTGCAAGCGTACGTGCGGAACGGTGAATCAGTTGCTGCGCCTGCTCATCGCCCTGCCCAGCGTGCGTGAAAATAGTTTTCGCATTCGCACCAGCCAACTCCCCCTGCGCTGCCGCTGCAATGCCGCGACCAGAAGCAATCGCCTCCACGCAACCTGTGCGTCCACAGCCGCAGACTGGACCATGCGGATCGGCAAGCGTATGCCCGATGTGCCCCGCCAGACCGCCAGGGCCGGTAAGCAGTTTGCCGCCGCTCACTACACCGCCGCCGACGCCAGTGGAAACGGTGATAAACACCATCTCGGTTATATCGCCTTCCAGCGCCTGATACTCCGCCCATGCTGCGGCCTGCGCGTCGTTAATGGCAATGGTCGGCAAATCGGTAAGTTGTTCCAAAGTTTTGACTAACGGAAAGTGTAGCAATCCACCGAGATTATGCGGATTCAGCGCCAGCAGGCTGCCGTCGCGAATAATTCCGGTTGAAGCGATAGCAACCCGCTGCGCATGAACTTGCAACGGAGAGACTAATGCGGATAAGGCATCACGCAAGGCTTCTGGTGTCTGGCTGGCTGGCGTAGGAAGTTCACGACGATCGCGGATCTGCCCATCAGCGCCAATCAGCGCGGCGGCAAGTTTAGTACCGCCGATATCAATCGCCAGTGTGGTCATAGCACCGCCTTTTTCATCGCTGTGTTGTACCACTGACAAATGTGTTCAAGACGCGTAATGGCAGAACCGACCGTCACCGCCCACGCGCCGTGGCGCATCGCATCCGCCGCCTGAGCAGGCGTGTTGTAACGCCCTTCGGCAATCACTCGACATCCGGCGTCGCTCAACGTTTTCACCAGCGCCAGATCCGGCTCTTCTGGCGTTTCAGGCGTGGTATAGCCAGAAAGCGTAGTGCCAATAATTTCGGCTCCCAGCTTTTGGCATGCCAGGCCGTCTTCCGGCGTTGAGCAGTCGGTCATCGCCAGTAAACCGTGATGATGGATACGTGCCAGCAGCGTTTCAACAGGCACCGGACGCGGGCGGTCGGTGCCGTCAATGGCGATAATGTCCGCGCCCGCCTGCGCCAGCGCATCGACATCTTCAATATAGGCCGTGATACGTACCGGAGAATCCTCCAGATCGCGTTTGACAATCCCGATAATTGGCACGCTCACCACCGCACGCGTGGCTTGCAGATTTGCCACACCTTCGATGCGAATGGCAACCGCGCCCGCCTGCTCTGCCGCTAATGCCATGGCTGCGACGATTTCGGGTTTATCGAGCGGGCTGTCAGGAACCGGCTGGCAGGAGACAATCAGGCCACCGTTAGCAGCGATTTTTTGATCCAGTTGTGCAAGTAACGACATACATCTTCCCTTAGCGAAAGGCCCGGTACATAGACCGGGCAACAGGATTAACTTTTGGTTTTGACTAAATCGTTTTTGGCGCTGCCAAATGGCACGGCACCGCTAAATGGTTTGCCGTCGATAGCGTCATGAGTACGCAATGCTTCCGGGCGCAGCCAACGCTGAACGCGAGAAGGCATATCCAGACCAATCAGCAGGATCACCACAAACGTCAAACTGAACGAGAGCGATGCCAGCGCAGTACCCAGATCCAGACGTTGAGCGATCAACGCGCCGATGATTGGGGCCAGTGCGCCGCCCAATGCGCCAACGTTGTAGGTAAAGCCCAGGCCCGCTGCACGCTGGTCGGTATCGAAATAACCGCCAATCAGTTTCGGTAAGATCCCGGCGATCCCTTGTCCAAGCATTTGCTGGAAGAACAGTAACAGACCGAGCACCCAGACGTTTGCGCCGCCAATCGCAAATACCGGAATAATCAGCAGCTGCGAGGCCAGCAGACTACAAACGTACGCTTTGCGGGTTCCCAGCCAGTCACCGAGGAAGCCACCGACGCAGCACCCCACCGCCGCGCCAAAGCCACTAAAGAACAGCACATTGGCGACAGTATGCGGGTCATAAGCCAGATCGGTTTTCAGATACGTTGGCAGCAGCGCCTGAATCGGCCATGAGTAGAGGAAAGCAAACAACACGACCACCATCAGCATTACGCCCGTTGGCCAGCGTTTGCCCGTACTCTGCACCATAAAGCTGATAAAGATTGCGGCGCATAACAGCCCAAGAACAGCGACGATCGCGGCATTTTGCAGGTTACCGGCGAAGCAGAACCACAGCGCAGTAGCCGCCGCCAGTGTCATTACGATATTGGCAATGCGATGTTCACCACGGTAAAGAATGTCTACCATCGTGCGTACCGGTGCTTTACCCCCGTGTTTCTCTTTCCAGTCTTCCGCTTCCGGGATGTTTTTACGCAGCCAGAGAGCAAAGATGATTGGCAAAATGCCGATAAAGAACAGCGCACGCCAGCCCCAGACCGGAACCACCAGGCTATAGACCTGAGCGGCAACGACGGCCCCCACTGAGAAGCCGGAAATCAGAAAACCACTGGCTTTGTTACGCAGATGCTTTGGCCAGCTTTCAATGACATAGGTGGCGCTGGAACCGTATTCACCCGCCATCCCCATGCCGATGACCAGACGAGCGATAAACATGGTGATGTAGCCTGGCGCAAAGCCGCAGGCCAGCGTCCCGGCCGAGAAGAGAACGATGCTGGTGACCATTGCCAGACGACGCCCGTAGCGGTCACCCATAGCGCCGAGCATCAGGCCGCCGAACCAGCGAGAGATAAAGGCTGCGGAGATCAGACTTGCCGCCTGCACCGTCGTCAGCCCGAATTCACCCTGTACTTCGGTGAGTACCAGGGCGATTAAAACGAAATCAAAACCGTCAAGCAGATATCCCAACCAGGCAGCGGAAAATGCCCGCCATTGTGCGCGGTTAAGATGGCGATACCACGGGATATTCTGGGTTGTAGTACTCATTGTGAGTCTCCCGCGGTGGGCGATGCCCACACGCTTTGGTATGAAAATTGTAGGGTACAGATGCGTTTATTTCCCCTCACCCGGTAGGGGCGAGCGAGGGGAAAAAACTCACCCGCGCTCTTGCATCAACTGCTGGGCCAGCGCCTTCAGTTCTGGCAGATATTTTTCATCTACCGGACCAAACGGTTTGCGGCACAGCGGCACAGAAACGACATCCATATAATGGAGGACCGTTTTCAGGCCGCGGAATACGCCCGTTTTGATCAGTAAATCAATGACTTTATTACATTCGGTTTGCAGCTTCTGCGCGGTCTGGATATCGCCTTCTTTCAGCGCCTTAACAATGCCCTGATAACGCCAGCCCATGATGTTGTAGGTACTACCGATACCACCATCAGCGCCCGCCAGAAGACCAGAGGCGAAGATTTCGTCGTAACCGTTATAGAGCACCAGATCCGGATGTTCACGACGGATCTGCTCCATCTGATAGAGATCGCCAGAGGTCTGTTTCAGCGCGCCAACACCTGGCAACGTAACCAGAGTGTTGATCTGATCCAGGCTCAGTTTAACGCCACTTAACGCCGGAATGTTGTACACCACCATCGGCAAACCATCCGCTGAATCAATAATTGCCCGATAGTGATCGCAGTGTTCTTCAAAGCTGAAAGGATAGTAGAACGGTGTGACGGCGGAGACGGCATCGAAGCCATAACGTTTAGCCGATGCCGCAAGTTGTTGGCTTTCGGCGGTGCTGACGCAACCTACGTGAGCGATGAGTTTAATCTTGCCTTTCGCCTCTTCGGCGACGATTTCCAGTACCTGTTCACGCTCGGAAAGGCTTTGTACAAAGGCTTCGCCGGTAGAACCACCCACGTATAAACCGTCGATGCCCTGCTGAATATTGAACTGAACCAGGCGACGCAGACTCGCTTTATCCAGTGCTTGTTGTTGATCAAAAGGAGTCAGGAGTGCGGCCATTACGCCACGTAAATTCGTTGCCATAAATACCTCTGAAGTGATGCTTGTCTGATAAACGATATACCTTTATACCTGTTATACCAGATCAATTAAGCAACACCCCATACAGAAAGCTTATAATGCGATCTGCTTCACTAAAGTGGCATTATTTCTTTTTGTTGGTGGTCTGACCGAAGGCGTGCCAGGTAGCAGAGACGCTGTTGAGATGCGATTGCAACGCGCGATCGGCTTCATCGGGATCGTGGCGGCGGATCGCGTCAACGATCGCAATATGCTGTTGATAGCTAACGTTGTTATGCTCGTGCAGAGCCTGATCAGCCACGGTTGGACGTGCGGCGATCAGCCAGTCGAGCAGGGCAACGTGGATCGCCATGAAGATTGGGTTACCGGGGATCTCCGCCAGCACGCGGTGGAAATCAACGTCTGAACGAATGAATGCCGCGTTGTTATCCAGCGACTGACTGTTGATTTCCAGTGCTTTTGCCAGCAAATCGATTTGCTCATCGGTAGCGTGTTCAGCCGCATAGCGCACCAGGCTGGATTCAAAGAACAGACGTAATTGTTCGAAATGGGCAATCCCGCCAGGATGAGAAAGGAAATCTTTCGCCATGCCGGAAAGCTCGCCGATGATGGTGTCCGCAGAAGGACGTGAGACGCGAGCGCGTTCGCCGTTGTTTATCTGCACCAGACCTTTGCGTTTTAACGCTGCCAGCGCTTCACGCACCGAAGGACGCCCGACGTTAAAGAACGCCATCAGTTCGCGTTCAGACGGTAATTGTTCACCTTCGCCAAATTCACGACGGCGGATCATCTGTTCCAGCTCTTCTTCCACCATTTCGGAGAGTTTTTTACGCGCCAGCGGGCGGCTGCGTAAGTTGCGGCCAATTACAGGTGAAGAATCTTCGGTTTGCGAATCAAATGCGTTCATAAGGCCCATTCTGTAAGGTCAGTGTGATTAACATCATCAGTGACATCCTATCACAGGATTGAAAGTAGGGGGAAATGGCGGGGTTTTCTCTTTGTGCCTCATCATTACTATAATTAACTGAATAATTAACTATTGCGAAAAATTAATGTAACGCAGATAAAAACATCCCGATTGAATTATTCATAAGACTATTAACAAGTATTATGAATATTATGAATGTGTTCTTACAAAATAATCATAAGCGCATATTTTTTAATGAAAAATCACCTCATCTACAATTAAAAACACGACATCCGCACCATAAATAGCCTTGCAAAAAATATAACATCATTGTTTTCAATCTGCCGTTTATGGGATTGACCGTTTTCTTTTGACACGGAGTTCAACAATGTTCGGCATAATTATATCTGTCATCGTATTAATTACGATGGGCTATTTGATCCTGAAAAACTACAAACCTCAGGTGGTGCTGGCTGCCGCAGGTATCTTCCTGATGATGTGCGGTGTCTGGTTAGGGTTCGGTGGTGTGCTCGATCCCGCCAAAAGCAGCGGCTACTTGATCGTCGATATTTATAATGAAATCCTGCGCATGCTGTCCAACCGCATTGCCGGATTGGGGCTGTCGATTATGGCAGTGGGCGGTTATGCCCGCTATATGGAGCGCATAGGGGCAAGTCGCGCGATGGTGAGCTTGTTAAGCCGCCCGTTAAAACTCATTCGCTCGCCGTATATTATTCTGTCGGCAACTTACGTCATCGGCCAAATCATGGCGCAGTTTATTACCAGCGCCTCCGGTCTGGGTATGTTGCTGATGGTCACCTTATTTCCGACGCTGGTGAGTCTGGGAGTAAGTCGTCTCTCTGCGGTGGCGGTTATCGCAACCACCATGTCCATTGAGTGGGGGATTCTGGAAACGAACTCCATTTTTGCTGCCCAGGTCGCAGGAATGAAAATTGCCACTTACTTCTTCCACTACCAGCTTCCGGTCGCCTCTTGCGTCATTATCTCGGTGGCGATCTCCCACTTTTTCGTGCAACGCGCTTTCGACAAAAAAGATAAACATATCAATCACGAACAGGCAGAGCAAAAAGCTCTCGATAATGTCCCGCCGCTCTATTACGCCATTTTACCGGTGATGCCGTTAATCCTGATGCTCGGCTCGCTGTTCCTTGCCCACGTCGGGCTGATGCAGTCAGAACTGCATCTGGTGGTGGTGATGTTACTGAGTTTGACGGTGACGATGTTTGTTGAGTTCTTCCGCAAGCATAACTTGCGCGAAACAATGGACGATGTGCAGGCGTTTTTTGACGGCATGGGTACGCAGTTTGCCAACGTGGTAACGCTGGTGGTCGCGGGTGAAATATTTGCGAAAGGCTTAACGACGATTGGCACTGTCGATGCGGTTATCAGGGGGGCGGAGCATTCTGGTCTGGGCGGTATTGGCGTGATGATTATTATGGCGCTGGTCATTGCCATTTGTGCCATTGTGATGGGCTCAGGCAATGCGCCGTTTATGTCATTTGCCAGTCTTATTCCGAATATCGCAGCCGGACTACATGTACCAGCGGTTGTAATGATTATGCCAATGCATTTTGCCACGACGCTAGCGCGCGCTGTTTCGCCGATTACTGCGGTGGTGGTCGTTACGTCAGGAATTGCAGGCGTTTCGCCTTTTGCGGTAGTGAAGCGGACAGCGATCCCCATGGCAGTCGGTTTCGTGGTGAATATGATTGCCACTATCACGCTATTTTATTAAGCGATTAAAAAGACAAAACAGGCCGCCAGGGCCTGTTTTAGTATTACTTCACAACGCGTAATGCTGGTCGACCACCGCGTGGTGGCTGCGGTGGTTCATCGTCAGGATGAGTGTCATCATCGTGATCTGGCTTGTCGCCATCAATAACCGACATAACGGTTTCGTTGTCTGCCGATGCCTCTTCATCATTCATGATGCTGGCATCTTCATCGTAGGCAGCTTCAGGCTCAAACATCGTGCCTGCGCCATTTTCACGGGCGTAGATAGCCAGCACGGCAGCCAGCGGCACAGAAACCTGACGCGGAATGCCACCAAAGCGCGCGTTAAAGCGCACCTCATCATTCGACAGTTCCAGATTGCCGACAGCTCGCGGCGCAATGTTGAGTACGATTTGCCCGTCACGCGCATATTCCATAGGAACCTGCACGCCAGGGAGCGTCACATCCACCACCAGGTGCGGCGTGAGCTGGTTATCCAGCAACCACTCATAGAATGCACGCAGCAGATAGGGACGACGTGGTGTTAGCTGTGACAAATCCATACAGATTAACTCCGGCCCAGACGCATTTCACGTTCAGCTTCAGTTAAAGAAGCAAGGAAAGAGTCACGCTCAAAGACGCGGGTCATATAGCCTTTCAGCTCTTTCGCCCCCGGGCCGCTGAACTCGATGCCCAGTTGCGGCAAACGCCACAGCAGCGGAGCAAGGTAGCAATCGACCAGGCTGAACTCATCGCTCAGGAAGTACGGCTTCTGACCGAAGACCGGCGCAATCGCCAGCAGTTCTTCGCGCAGTTGCTTACGTGCGGCATCTGCTTCAGAAGCTGAACCGTTGATGATGGTGTTCATCAGCGTGTACCAGTCTTTTTCGATGCGATGCATGTACAGACGGCTTTCACCGCGAGCTACCGGGTAAACAGGCATCAGTGGCGGATGCGGGAAACGCTCATCCAGATATTCCATAATGATGCGAGATTCCCACAGGGTCAGCTCACGATCCACCAGGGTCGGAACGCTCTGATTCGGGTTGAGGTCAATCAGATCCTGAGGCGGATTGTCCTTTTCCACGTGTTCGATCTCGAAACTTACACCTTTCTCAGCCAGCACAATGCGGACCTGATGGCTATAGATGTCAGTAGGACCGGAAAACAGCGTCATTACCGAACGTTTGTTGGCAGCGACAGCCATGAAAACCTCCAGGTATAGTCAGAATTTTTACTGCTACCAGCCACCAGGTGGCCAGTCAGAAGTTGTGTTACCCAGTAAGGAACGACTCTCTTTGTTCGAAAATCAAACAAAAAATGAGCAATACCCGACATTTGGGCAGAAAATTGGATGATAGTTTACCAGATTTTGCGACCTTTGTGGTGAGTCGATGCCGGAAATGGGGAAAAAGAGATGCGCTTTAGTCTGAAATAGTTGACTTAGTCCCTTATTGGCGATGTGGTTTTTGTTTTGCCTGTTGTCAGACGGCAGCAAAAAGCAACTTTCCATTTTTTACGCTGATTCAGAATTTAGCCATAAAAAAACCCGCCGAAGCGGGTTTTTTCGCAAATTGTTTTCTGCCGGAGCAGAAGCCAATTAACGTTTGGAGAACTGCGGACGACGACGTGCTTTACGCAGACCGACTTTCTTACGTTCAACCTGACGAGCGTCACGAGTAACGAAGCCAGCTTTACGCAGTTCAGAACGCAGGGACTCGTCGTATTCCATCAGAGCGCGGGTGATACCGTGACGGATCGCACCAGCCTGACCAGAGATACCACCACCTTTAACGGTGATGTACAGGTCCAGTTTCTCAACCATGTCGACCAGTTCCAGCGGCTGACGAACTACCATGCGGGCAGTTTCACGACCGAAGTACTGTTCCAGAGAACGTTGGTTGATTACGATTTTACCGTTGCCCGGTTTGATGAAAACGCGAGCTGCGGAACTTTTGCGGCGACCAGTGCCGTAGTATTGATTTTCAGCCATTGCCTATAATCCCGATTAGATGTCAAGAACTTGCGGTTGCTGTGCCGCGTGGTTGTGCTCGTTACCCGCGTAAACTTTCAGTTTACGGAACATAGCACGACCCAGCGGGCCTTTTGGCAACATGCCTTTAACCGCGATTTCAATCACACGCTCAGGACGGCGAGCAATCATCTCTTCAAAGGTCGCTTGTTTGATACCACCGATGTGGCCGGTGTGGTGATAGTACACTTTGTCAGTACGCTTGTTGCCGGTTACAGCAACTTTGTCAGCGTTCAGAACGATGATGTAATCACCGGTATCTACGTGCGGAGTGTATTCCGCTTTGTGCTTACCGCGCAGGCGACGAGCCAGTTCAGTAGCCAGACGGCCCAGAGTTTTACCGGTCGCGTCAACAACATACCAGTCGCGTTTTACGGTTTCTGGTTTAGCTGTAAAAGTTTTCATTAAAAGCTTACCCAATAAATAGTTACACGTTGGTGAACACCCAAACGTCTTCAATTGTTGAGGTTCACACGACAAAGTCCGGCAAACCTACCCCTTCGAATAGCCTATGCCAGCACACAAAAAGTTTTGGGAAAAAAACTTTCTTGTAACGTGGGGTCGCAGGATTATAGAGAAGTCGGGGTCAAAGATCGACCCCTTTTTGTGATTTGTGGCAGGTTTTAACCCGCTAAATGCTCGCGCTTCAGATACTCTTCGCTTTGCATCTCTTGCAGACGTGACAGGCAACGCTGGAACTCAAATTTCAGCCGCTCGCCCTGATAAATGTCATATAGCGGCACTTCTGCACTCACCACTAATTTGACATGGCGCTCGTAAAACTCATCCACCAGCGCAATAAAGCGCCGCGCTTCGCTCTCCATCAACCGCGTCATAACTGGTACATCAAACAACATGACCGTGTGAAAGAGGCGTGAGAGCGCAATATAGTCATGCTGACTGCGGGCGTCGACGCACAGCGTAGTAAAAGAGACCGCCAGCGTCTGGTTCTCGACGCCCATTGTCGCCAATGGCCGATGGTTGATTTCTAATGTCGGTGAATTTTCTCGTTTCGCCCCCGCCAGCGCCAACCATAGTTTATCCATTTGCGCCCGGGTTTCATCGTTGAGGGGCGAAAGCCACAGATGCGCCTGAGTGAGTGTACGCAGTCGATAATCAACACCAGCGTCCACGTTCATTACATCACAATGCTGTTTAATGGCATCGATTGCAGGCAAAAAACGCGCACGTTGTAGGCCATTTCGATAAAGTTCGTCCGGCGGAATATTTGACGTCGCTACCAGGGTAATACCTCGGGCGAACAGGGCTTTCATCAGACCGCCAAGTAGCATGGCATCGGTAATATCAGAAACAAAAAATTCGTCAAAACAGAGCACGTCAGTTTCTGCTTTAAAGCGATCGGCAATAATTTCCAGCGGATCGCTTTGGCCTTGTAATTCGGTCAGCTCTTCGTGCACCCGCAGCATAAAACGGTGAAAGTGCAGACGCTGTTTCCGCTCTCCCGGCAGGCTTTGATAGAAAAGGTCCATCAGCCAGGTTTTCCCGCGTCCTACACCGCCCCACATATATAAGCCACGCACTGGCGTATGCTTTGTGTCTTCGCGTTTACTCCACAGCTTACCGACCCGCGCCATTAGCCCACTCGTCCTAGGGGCTGGAGGCGTGCTATTGATGAGTTCCTGATAAATAATTTCCAGGCGGCTGACGGCCTCTTTTTGAACGTCGTCGGGTTGATGGCTGCCTTCATTGAGCGCCTTCAGGTATTGCGATGTTGGGGTAACGCTTTGCATGATCTTATTGTTATTCCTTGAATAATCGGTGCGCCGTTGTTCACGGTTGACGAAAAAAAGGCCGTTCTACACTACGCGATATGCAGTCGGGATTCCACTTCTGTGGAATTAACGGTTATAGTGGCATAATCAGCCGCAGGCATGGAGCCTGAAGCCAACACCCTACGGAAACAAAAGACAACGGGAGATGTTCATGACCTGGGAATATGCGCTAATTGGGTTAGTCGTCGGCATCATTATTGGTGCTGTGGCCATGCGTTTTGGTAATCGTAAACTACGCCAGCAACAGGCGTTGCAGTACGAACTGGAAAAGAATAAAGCTGAACTGGACGAGTATCGCGAAGAGCTGGTTAGCCACTTTGCCCGCAGCGCGGAATTACTGGATACCATGGCGCACGACTATCGCCAGCTGTATCAACACATGGCGAAAAGCTCCAGCAGCCTGCTGCCGGAACTGTCTGCTGAAGCAAACCCGTTCCGTAATCGTCTGGCAGAGTCTGAAGCCAGCAACGATCAGGCACCGGTGCAAATGCCTCGCGACTATTCTGAAGGCGCATCCGGCCTGCTGCGTACTGGCGCGAAGCGCGACTAATTTATTTTTCGGGCGCAGCCATTGCGCCCTCCTCTTCTCTCCCTCCCCGACTATCATTTAATCTGGTGTCTCATTGTTAGCCGTCTGAAAATTCAATAACATCAAACTGTTTTGAATCTCTTTTCTTATCATTCAGGTACGAGAGCAGGAATAATGAAAAAACAAACCCAGCTGTTGAGTGCATTAGCGTTAAGTGTCGGGTTAACTCTCTCGGCGTCATTTCAGGCCGTTGCGTCGATTCCAGGCCAGGTTGCCGATCAGGCCCCTCTCCCCAGTCTGGCCCCAATGCTGGAAAAAGTGCTTCCGGCAGTGGTGAGCGTACGGGTGGAAGGAACGGCCAGTCAGGGACAGAAAATCCCGGAAGAATTCAAAAAGTTTTTTGGTGATGATTTACCGGATCAACCTGCACAACCCTTCGAAGGTTTAGGCTCCGGTGTCATCATCAACGCCAGTAAAGGCTATGTGCTGACCAACAACCATGTGATTAATCAGGCACAGAAAATCAGTATTCAGCTCAATGATGGGCGCGAGTTTGATGCAAAACTGATTGGTAGCGATGACCAGAGCGATATCGCCCTGTTGCAAATTCAAAACCCGAGCAAATTAACGCAAATCGCTATTGCCGACTCCGATAAATTGCGCGTCGGTGATTTTGCCGTGGCGGTCGGTAACCCATTTGGCCTTGGGCAAACCGCCACCTCTGGCATTGTTTCCGCATTAGGCCGCAGCGGGTTGAATCTTGAAGGTCTTGAAAACTTTATCCAGACAGATGCTTCCATTAACCGCGGTAACTCCGGCGGTGCACTGTTAAACCTTAACGGTGAGTTAATTGGCATCAACACTGCAATCCTTGCGCCTGGCGGTGGGAGCGTCGGGATTGGATTTGCCATCCCCAGTAATATGGCGCGAACACTGGCGCAGCAGCTTATCGACTTCGGTGAAATCAAACGCGGTCTGTTAGGCATCAAAGGCACAGAGATGAGTGCCGATATCGCCAAAGCCTTCAACCTTGACGTGCAGCGTGGCGCGTTTGTCAGCGAAGTGTTGCCAGGTTCTGGCTCGGCAAAAGCGGGCATCAAAGCGGGCGATATTATTACCAGCCTCAACGGCAAACCGCTGAATAGCTTTGCTGAGTTGCGCTCTCGTATCGCGACCACCGAGCCGGGCACAAAAGTGAAACTTGGCCTGCTGCGTAACGGCAAACCACTGGAAGTAGAAGTGACGCTTGATACCAGCACCTCTTCGTCGGCCAGCGCTGAAATGATCACGCCAGCGCTGGAAGGTGCAACGTTGAGCGATGGTCAGCTAAAAGATGGCGGCAAAGGTATTAAGATCGATGAGGTTGTCAAAGGAAGCCCAGCTGCTCAGGCTGGCTTGCAAAAAGACGATGTGATCATTGGCGTCAACCGCGATCGGGTGAACTCGATTGCTGAAATGCGTAAAGTGCTGGCGGCAAAACCGGCCATCATCGCCCTGCAAATTGTACGCGGCAATGAAAGCATCTATCTGCTGATGCGTTAATGTCGTAAACCGGGCATCAGGCTGACGTGTGATGTCCGGTTAACTCGTGGTATGCTGCTGCCGTTCCCTTTTTTAACGATGCCTCCATCATGTTTGTGAAGCTCTTACGTTCCGTTGCGATTGGATTAATTGTCGGCGCTATTCTGCTGGTTGCCATGCCTTCGCTGCGCAGCCTTAACCCGCTTTCCACTCCGCAATTTGACAGTACCGATGAGACGCCTGCCAGCTATAATCTGGCGGTTCGCCGCGCCGCGCCAGCGGTGGTTAACGTTTACAACCGTGGTTTGAACACCAACTCTCACAACCAGCTTGAGATCCGCACCCTGGGATCCGGTGTAATCATGGATCAACGCGGTTATATCATCACCAATAAACACGTCATCAACGACGCCGATCAGATCATCGTCGCCTTACAAGATGGACGTGTATTTGAAGCATTGCTGGTGGGATCTGACTCTCTAACCGATCTGGCGGTACTTAAAATTAATGCCACTGGCGGTTTACCTACCATTCCAATTAATGCACGTCGCGTACCGCACATTGGTGACGTGGTACTGGCGATCGGTAACCCGTACAACCTCGGGCAGACCATTACCCAGGGGATTATTAGTGCCACGGGTCGAATCGGTCTGAACCCGACCGGGCGGCAAAACTTCCTGCAAACCGATGCTTCCATTAACCACGGTAACTCTGGCGGCGCGCTGGTGAACTCGCTGGGCGAACTGATGGGCATTAACACGCTGTCGTTTGATAAGAGTAACGATGGCGAAACGCCGGAAGGTATCGGCTTTGCGATTCCTTTCCAGTTAGCAACCAAAATTATGGATAAACTGATCCGCGATGGTCGCGTGATCCGCGGCTACATTGGTATCGGCGGACGTGAGATCGCACCACTGCACGCGCAGGGCGGTGGTATAGATCAACTGCAAGGGATCGTGGTTAATGAAGTGTCACCTGACGGCCCGGCGGCGAATGCGGGTATTCAGGTCAATGATTTGATTATTTCGGTGGATAACAAACCGGCCATCTCTGCTCTGGAGACGATGGATCAGGTGGCGGAAATTCGCCCTGGCTCGGTGATCCCGGTTGTAGTGATGCGTGATGATAAGCAGTTAACGCTGCAGGTCACCATTCAGGAATATCCGGCAACCAATTAAGTCGTGCGCTCAAAACAAAAAACCGGAGTCTGTGCTCCGGTTTTTTATTATCCGCTAATCAATTACTTATTAACGAACTCTTCGCCCAGGGCGATATCTTTCTTCAGCGTATCCAGCATACCTTCCAGCGCGTTCTTTTCAAATGCGCTCAGAGTGCCGATAGATTTACGCTCTTCCACGCCGTTTTTACCCAGCAGCAGCGGTTGAGAGAAGAAACGTGCGTACTGACCGTCACCTTCAACGTAGGCACATTCGACAACGCCTTGTTCGCCCTGCAGTGCGCGTACCAGAGACAGACCAAAACGTGCAGCTGCCTGACCCATAGACAGGGTTGCAGACCCGCCACCGGCTTTCGCTTCAACCACCTCAGTACCCGCGTTCTGGATACGTTTGGTCAGATCAGCCACTTCCTGCTCGGTAAAACTAACGCCAGGAACCTGTGACAGCAGCGGCAGAATGGTAACACCAGAGTGACCGCCAATAACCGGCACTTCAACTTCGCCTGGCTGTTTGCCTTTCAGTTCCGCAACAAAGGTGTTGGAACGAATGATATCCAGCGTGGTAACGCCGAACAGTTTGTTTTTGTCATAAACACCGGCTTTTTTCAGCACTTCAGCAGCAATCGCCACTGTAGTGTTAACCGGGTTAGTGATAATACCAATGCACGCTTTCGGGCAAGTTTTCGCAACTTGCTGTACCAGGTTTTTTACGATGCCAGCGTTAACGTTAAACAGGTCGGAACGATCCATACCCGGTTTACGCGCTACGCCTGCAGAGATAAGAACGACATCTGCGCCTTCCAGCGCCGGAGTCGCATCTTCACCAGAAAAACCTTTGATTTTCACAGCAGTAGGGATATGGCTCAGATCGACAGCCACACCGGGAGTCACTGGAGCGATATCATACAGAGAGAGTTCTGAACCTGAAGGCAGTTGGGTTTTTAACAGTAGTGCAAGCGCCTGGCCAATACCGCCAGCAGCGCCGAGGACTGCGACTTTCATCCTAAACTCCTTATTATATTGATAAACTAAGATATGTTGCTCCGCTGCCGCGACCTTAATCCACAAAATTGCCGTTTACAATGACCACATCTCAAGAATGTGTAGTCACGCAAGTTTAGCGTTTATGCATTTAATTGCCGTAATCAGGAACCTAACTTACGTAATTAACAGTCGCTTATGCATTAGCGCAACATTCCAACAGGTGGTGACAATATACCCTACCGTTCAGCCAAAACAACATCAATTTGATAACAATTAATTTACTTTTAAGCAGAATTTGCATGCCGTGACGCAGGCATGTTTCTCAATAACGAAATTTGATAAAATCCCGCTCTTTCATAACATTATTTCAGCCTTCTTCAGGGCTGACTGTTTGCATAAAAATTCATCTGTATGCACAATAATGTTGTATCAACCACCATATCGGGTGACTTATGCGAAGCTCGGCTAAGCAAGAAGAACTAGTTAAAGCATTTAAAGCATTACTTAAAGAAGAGAAATTTAGCTCCCAGGGCGAAATCGTCGCCGCGTTGCAGGAGCAAGGCTTTGACAATATTAATCAGTCTAAAGTCTCGCGGATGTTGACCAAGTTTGGTGCTGTACGTACACGCAATGCCAAAATGGAAATGGTTTACTGCCTGCCAGCTGAACTGGGTGTACCAACCACCTCCAGTCCATTGAAAAATCTGGTGCTGGATATCGACTACAACGATGCAGTTGTCGTGATTCATACCAGCCCTGGCGCGGCGCAGTTAATTGCTCGCCTGCTGGACTCACTGGGCAAAGCAGAAGGTATTCTGGGCACCATCGCTGGCGATGACACCATCTTTACCACCCCTGCTAACGGTTTCACCGTCAAAGACCTGTACGAAGCGATTTTAGAGCTGTTCGACCAGGAGCTTTAATCTCTGCCCCGTCGCTTCTGGCGGCGGGGAAAATGTTGCTTATCCCTCTCAACCCCCTGCTTTCCCCTGCGATTCATTTAACGAATAGTGCGTTTTACTGCGACATGTCATTCACACAATGAATACATACGGTAAAAAAAGCACATTATGCAAAATCCATTATCTAATTGAAAAATATGGTATTTATAATAAATAACCGTGTTTTTAATACTTTTTTGTTATTAAAATTCACATTTTTAACACTTAGTATCAACTGAAACAGTTAGCGTGGTATTAATTAGTTCAATAATTAGTGTATACTTGATTTTGTGATATGGGTCACGAAACAAAGGCCCAGCTAAAAGATTATGTCGAGGTAAAAATCATGAAAATCAAAACCACTGTTGCTGCATTAAGCGTACTTTCTGTTCTCTCTTTCGGTGCATTCGCTGCCGACTCCATTGATGCTGCACAAGCACAAAATCGTGAAGCAATCGGGACCGTATCCGTAAGTGGTGTGGCGTCTTCGCCAATGGATATGCGTGAAATGCTGAACAAAAAAGCAGAAGAGAAAGGCGCAACGGCCTACCAGATTACGGAAGCTCGTAGCGGTGACACCTGGCACGCTACGGCTGAACTGTACAAATAAACCCTCATCGTCTTGTCCGACGATATTGCCCCCGGTTCGGGGGCTTTTTTTTGCGCTAATGACGAACATTAAAACGCAAATGCCCTTCCAGCTCTTCCTCTGCCTCATCAAACAGCAATATTAACGCGCCAAAACGGCGACGCGTTTTCTCTCCCAGATGAACAAATTCAATCTCAAGTGGTAGCGGCAGGACATCGTTCATTAACACATCCCATAGTGAGTCGAGATCGCGTACCTTATCTTTCGCCAGACCAAAGGCTTGGCTGAAGTCGCGATAAAAATCCTCCTGACTCTCAATCTCATCAAAATCAAAGGTATAAATATTCATCTGTTGCCACCGTCACGTTTCGCGGCGAGTTCTGCCGTTCATTGCTAAGTATAGCCATGAAAAAACCGACGCTTTTGGCGTCGGTTTTGACTTAACTATCGGTCAACGCATGTTGATACTTATGGAGCATACCCGTAAGCCGATGTACTGGTTCCGTCACCTGCGGTGGCGCTTGCCAGATGCGTAGCTTTTCCTGGTAGATTTCAAGTTCTTCCAGCAACTGGCCAAAGTACCGACGACGTTTATCATCGCTACGGGCAGATATCACATGGTCTGCTGTGCGGCGCATTTGTCGGTGAAACGCCGATAAATCCTCGTTAACCGGGATCGGCGCATCACGCAGGCGCTGGTGCGCGATAATCATCGTCAGCGCCAGGCGAAATTTCGGCAAATCCCCTGGGAACTTATTCATCAGCAAAAACAGCTGCTGATAAAGTGCCGGGAGGTGATTCTCTTTACGACGTGCCACATTGGTAGTCATCGCGGAAACAGCGGCAGAAACAAACTGATTAAGCAGTACACGTCCAGTCCTGTCGCGCGATTTATCCCGCACCAGCAAAATAACGGTGAACGCGAGCACACAGCCGACGATTTGCCCTAATGCGCTGTCGAGAAACTGACTGAAATGGAAAGTCATCGGGTTATCCAGCACGATAATATTTATGGTGCTGGCCAGCGCCCCCATCGAGCCCAGTCGCCGTTTCTGTACTTCTATACCGAGGAAAAATCCCAGCACTGCCAGGCTAATACACAGCAGCAACATGCTCTGTTGAGTATTAGGGATAATCACCAAAAAGTAGAGCAGCCCTAACGGCAGCGCGGCCAGCGTCCCGTAGATAAAGTCGATCGCCACCATGCGTGGATTTGGCAAACGCATTGCCAGTGACGTCACTACCGCAATCATCACCATTGCACCACTGCCGGAAGTCCAGCCCGTCCACAGCCAGAAAAGCGTCCCCAGAATGCAGGAAAGTGTGGTTCGCCAGAAGTTAACCATCGCATGATGACGTTCGGCTGACTCTACTTTGACTTCCGGTTCGCCTTGCAGGATCTCTTCTTCGGTGGCGTTGATTTTTGTGTTACTGATAACGCCGCGCTTGAGAAGCTGATAACGCGTTGCCGCCGCGACCCAGCTATAAATGGTAACAGGCGTTTCCCGTTCCCCGGTCCAGGCGATCACTCTCCGCAGGCGTTTGAGCTGCTTGTGGACGTCCTGCGCGGTTTCTACCGGCGTGTCAAAAAATTCGCGGAAAGTATCAGTGATCAATTCCGGGCGCGTATTCTGAATAAGATAAGTTTCGCAGGATTGTGTAATCAGCGTCAGCGATAGCGTATTGATCGCTTTTAAACGTCGATTGGCCCGCGCCCAGCGGGAAGATTCCATATTCAGGTTGCTGCGCATACCTTGTAACGCCGTAGTACGTCGCACCAGATCGCCCCAGGCTTTATCGACAACTTCACCATCGCCATGTTTGATACAGAGTTGCATTAATTGATATTGCGCGACCAGCAAACTTTCCAGCTCTCGATCCACTTCTTGTTTGATCGATCGCGGAGAAAAGAGCAAATCCGCCATAATTGCACACACAATACCGATAACGATCTCGCTACAACGTTCGACGGCAAACTGCGGCGTAAGCAATGGTTCCGGCTGAATAGTGATCACAATGATCAGCGCGGTATAACCGGCCAGCCCCCACGCATACGAGTTTTCTATTCGTACCAGCGAGGATATCCAGGTACAAAAACCGGCCCAGATACAGCACACCAGAATCATCAATAATGGTGCGCGGATCATCGCAATGATGATTACCAGTCCGGCAATACAGCCAATAAATGTGCCGATGATGCGCAAAAAGCCACGATAGCGAATAGCGCCAGAATACGGTTCACCTCCCGCAGCAAAGGCCGGACCGGCGGCAACAATCGCCGCTGTCAGTACCGCCCAGCGTGGCGTTTCCAGCTGGAAGTGAAAGCCAACAAACAGCGCCAGTACAATGGCGGTCGCCAGTTTTACCGCAAAGCGAATATGTTGGTTAGCAATGGAGAAAATACCCATCGTGATTAACCAAACTCACGCAGGCGATGGGCCATTTTACGGAAGAACGAATCCTGGCTTTCGTCGCGATCTTGTTTGCCAGTGACCACCACTGTAGCAGTGGTGCCCGCAGGCCAGATGTTCTCTTGCTGGTTGTCGAGACGAATACGAACCGGAACACGTTGCGCCAAACGCACCCATTCAAGGTTAGAGTCGATGGTCGCCATCCCTTTGTCGTCACGCGTGCTGCTGGCGTTGGTGACCCCAGCGGCAACACTATCAACAGTCCCTTTCAGCACTTTGTTACTGCCAAGCGGCGTGATCTCCGCACGATACCCAGGGCGCACCCCTTCCAGCTTAGTTTCTTCCATATAGGCCAGTACATAGAAGGAGTTCTGTTTCACCAGCGCAACCGCCGTTGATCCACGGGTAATAAACTCACCGGTATAGACGTTGAGGTTGGTCACCCAGCCATCTGCTGGCGCGCGGATGACTGTACGTTCAAGATCCAGTTTTGCCAGATCGCGGGTCGCCTGCGCTTTCGCTAACTGATGCAGAACTGTTTGTAGTACGTTGTTGGCCTGGTCGATCTCTTCGCGAGACATCGCCTGCACACCGAGACGGTTACGACGTCCGGCCTCCTGGCGTTTCTCCTGTGCCAGTACCTGATAATAAGCAACATCGGCTTGCGCTTCCTCAAGCGCCTTTTGATAACGCGGCTGGTCGATGGTGAACAGTACCTGTCCTTTTTTCACCAGCTGGTTATCATGAACATTCACCTGGGTAATGAGTCCAGAAACGTCCGGCGCGATCGCAACGACGTCAGCGCTAAAGCGCGCGTCACGCGTCCACGGGGATTCGGTGTAATAGACCCAGGCATTAAAAATTGCGATGAAGGCCAGAATGACTAATACGACCGTGATGGCCGTACGGGAGAATTTTCTTATTAGTGTTTTCACTTCAACCTCAAACGAACAGTCGCGATATCAAATAAAACAAGCAGCAATAGAGCGCGGTGTTGAACAACGCCGGATGCCAGACAAAGTCGTAGATACCTGTTGGCACAAGTACCCGGCGCACCAGCCAGAAAATCGCCAGTGATAAAAGCAATTCAAAAAATATCGGTGGGAAGGACAGCCCAAACACCACGATAACGGGAAACAGACTCATGTTGACCTTGGTTGTATAGAGAGAGCAGGCGTTATTATTTTCAGCATCTGTCGCCGCAGAGAAGGGCATGGAAAGCCGGGCGAGAGCAACATTGCTGTAGATTGATATTTAATATATTAGCGTAACTGTTATGCTGTTATCTATATTATGTGATCTAAATCACTTTTAAGTCAGAGTGAATAATGGAACGACTAAAACGCATGTCGGTGTTTGCCAAAGTAGTTGAATTTGGCTCTTTTACCGCCGCCGCCAGACAGCTACAGATGAGCGTTTCGTCCATCAGTCAGACGGTGTCAAAACTGGAAGATGAGTTACAGGTAAAGCTGTTAAACCGTAGCACACGCAGCATTGGCCTGACCGAAGCCGGTAGAATTTACTACCAGGGCTGCCGTCGGATGCTCCATGAAGTGCAGGATGTTCATGAGCAACTGTATGCCTTCAATAACACCCCCATCGGGACGCTGCGCATTGGCTGTTCTTCAACTATGGCACAAAATGTTCTCGCCGGGCTGACAGCAAAAATGCTGAAAGAATACCCAGGTTTGAGCGTCAATCTGGTTACCGGAATTCCTGCCCCCGACCTGATTGCCGATGGTCTGGATGTGGTGATCCGCGTCGGCGCGTTGCAGGATTCCAGCCTGTTTTCCCGCCGTCTGGGCGCGATGCCGATGGTGGTGTGCGCCGCGAAAAGCTATCTCACACAATACGGCATACCGGAAAAACCCGCCGATTTGAGTAGTCATTCATGGCTTGAATACAGCGTGCGGCCCGACAATGAATTTGAACTGATCGCACCGGAAGGGATCTCGACTCGCCTGATCCCACAAGGAAGATTTGTGACTAATGATCCGATGACGCTGGTGCGCTGGCTGACGGCGGGTGCCGGGATCGCCTACGTGCCGCTGATGTGGGTGATCAACGAGATCAATCGCGGGGAACTGGAGATCCTGCTGCCGCGTTACCAGTCAGATCCACGCCCGGTTTATGCGTTGTATACCGAAAAAGATAAGCTACCGCTGAAGGTACAGGTCGTGATCAACTCGCTGACGGATTATTTTGTTGAGGTCGGTAAATTGTTTCAGGAGATGCACGGGCGCGGGAAAGAGAAGTAATTAATATTGTACTGTTACGTAGTACAAACCTGTGCCAACGGGTTCCCCTCACCCTAACCCCAGAGGGGCGAGGGGACCGTTCGTACACGGAGAAGGATTAATTATCCTTCTGAAAATACTGAAATTATTACGCAGTACCGCCAACAGTCAGGTTATCAACTTTCAGCGTTGGCTGGCCCACGCCAACCGGCAAACTTTGCCCTTCTTTACCGCAGACACCCACGCCGTTATCCAGTTTCAGGTCGTTGCCAACCATCGAAATCTGCTGCATGGTTTCGATACCGGAACCAATCAACGTTGCGCCTTTCACCGGCTTCGTTACTTTACCGTTTTCAATCAGATACGCTTCTGAAGTGGAGAAAACGAATTTGCCGGAGGTGATATCCACCTGACCGCCACCAAAGTTCGGTGCATAGATACCGTACTCAACGGATTCAATAATTTCCTGCGGGGTCGATTTACCCGGCAGCATATAGGTGTTGGTCATACGCGGCATGGGCAGATGGGCGTAGGATTCACGGCGACCGTTGCCAGTCGGCGTCATCCCCATCAAACGCGCGTTGAGTTTATCCTGCATGTAGCCTTTCAGAATGCCGTTCTCAATCAGCACGTTGTACTGGCCTGGCGTACCTTCGTCATCAATCGCCACCGAACCACGGCGATCGACCATCGTACCGTCATCAACCACGGTACACAGTTCTGAAGCCACCAGCTCCCCGACCTGTCCACTAAATACTGAAGTGCCACGGCGGTTGAAGTCGCCTTCCAGACCGTGACCCACCGCTTCATGCAACAGCACGCCCGGCCAACCTGCGCCAAGTACTACCGGCATGGTGCCTGCTGGTGCGGCGACGGCAGAAAGATTGACCAGCGCCATACGCACAGCTTCTTTTGCCCATGCATCCGCACGGACTTCACCGTCGAGATCGGCAAGGAAGAACTCATAACCAAAACGACCGCCGCCGCCACTGGCACCGCGTTCGCGTTTGCCATCTTCTTCGACCAGAACGCTCACGGAAAGACGCACCAGCGGACGAACATCCGCCGCCAGCGTGCCGTCGGTGGCCGCAACCAGAATTAATTCATAAACGCCGCTGAGGCTGGCAGTCACTTCTTGTACGCGCTTGTCCGCTTCGCGGGCAACCTTATCGACGCGACGCAGGATATCCAGCTTCTCTTCACGGCTCATGCTTTGCAGCGGATCTACCGAGGTATACAACGGGCTATGCTCTACCGCGCCCAGCGTCTGTACTTTGCCATCACCACTATCACGGACGATGGTGCGCGCCGCTTGCGCACTTTGTTCCAGCGCCAGCAGGCTGATTTGGTCAGCGTAAGCAAATCCGGTTTTTTCACCGCTGATTGCACGCACACCAACGCCCTGATCGATGTTGTAAGAACCATCTTTAATAATGCGGTCTTCTAAAACCCAGGATTCGTGATAGCTCGACTGAAAATAGAGATCGCCATAATCAAGGCGACGTTCGGCCAGTTGACCGAGGATCGCGAACAAGTCCTGATGTTTCAGGCCGTTCGCCGCTAGCAATTGTTCACTTACCAGGTTAAGACTCATCGTTTTTGCTACTCGTTAGTTACTGCAGTAGAGGATTTTTTACGGCTGCCGGATGCGGCGTGAACGCCCTATCCGGCCTACGGTTATGTTCTGGCTCGTTGGCCTTTGGCAACGATTATCCTATGAGATTGGGGCAATTACGCGCCCTCGTCAAATCATTGCGCTTTTTCTTTACGCGGTTGTCGCAACACTTCGTTGATTTGCGGATCGTCCAGCGGACCCGAAATGTGATAGCGCAAAATGGAGACTTTGCTCCACAGCGGTCCCAGCACTTTACTGGCGGCAAACACTGCCGCGCCAACAATGGGGTTAACCGCAAAGGCCGCAGCCACACCCACCGTCGCAGAAATCTCTGGTGCGACAACCGCTTCCATATTCAGGTCGCGACGTACCAGATTTACCGACCCTTTCATAGCGATGTCCGCTTCCAGGCCATCCACCAGCGTGTCGTCGGTGTGCATAACGCCGTCTTTAATCCACGCGGTGCTGCGAATGGAGTCAAAATAGAACCCTTCGCCAAAAGTGTCTCTGAAATCAAAACGCAGCTTACGCATCAGGGCATCAACGCTCAATAAGCGCAGCAATTGCCCGGCATGTCCGGTATTGATTTCGGTAATTTCGCCTTTGCCCAGTTGAGTATGAATGATGCCATTCAACGTCGCCTCATCTGGTTGCCAGGGTGCTTTGCGCCAGTGTAAATCGTAATCCACATTAAATGACGACTGCCGTATGGGCGTCGTGACACCAAAAAATTCTGCGGCGGCATCAATTTTCTGCCCACGCAGTTTTCCTTTCAGCGAAGTGCGTTCATTTCCCGGATTGTTAACCCATTCACCATCGGCAGTGAGCCGCGAAAAACCAGTATCAATCAGTCCATTAGTCAGCGTTAATGTATTGCCAGAAATGGTGATATCACTGTCAATGCGCCCGAATTTTTGCCCCCAGAACCAGCACTCTGCGCATCGTATTTGTGCGTCCGGCCAGCCACGGAAGCTAATGCGCTCCGTTGTCAGGAAAGGTGATGAATTCGTTGAGTCACCATGAGTTTTCGGCACGCTTGGGTTGTAATAAAGATATTTGATATTCGCCAGCCACGGCGCGTTATTACGCATCGCCAGCGTGGCGTTGATTTCACGCCCTTGCGCCTCAACCTGGGTGCCATTTGCCGTCGGTTGCGAAACAATGCTCAGGTTATTCCATTGCTGATTTCCCAGCGACAACATAGGCGTACGTAACGTTATGTGTTGTGGGAAACTCGCTGCACCACCGACACTCTCCGCCGCGCCTTTCTGGAACAGGGCCAGCCACTCGGCACCATTCATCGGCGGCATATTGAGTTCAACGCCACTTTGTTCCGGCAACGGCGGGAGCGTTTTACTGTCTGCCGCCCATATAGCACGATCGAGCGTCAGCTTTTGACCGAGCAACCAGCGGCTATTGAAATGGTTATCCGCACCAGCCTGTCCGGTTAATTCAAAGCTGTTGAGATTGCCATCAACCTTAACGTTTACCGGTAGTGGTTCACCCGCAGGTTTGGCTAACGGTGAAGGTAAGTGACTGCTCACATTCTTCAAATCGCCATTCAGCTCTACGTTATACGTCGCGCCAGCATGATAAGGCAGCTCAATGCCCACTTTACCATCCCACGCCACGCTGCCACTTAATGCTTCGTTCACCGCTTCAGGCAGAACGCCGGTTTTCGCTGGTTGCCAGTTACCGTTGAGATTCACCGCGACCTGGTAGGCTTTTGCCCCTTCTTTGGTGGAAAAATCCACGTTCAACGGCTGATTAAACCAGCTTGCTGTCAGTGGTTCACTTTGCAGATCGCCATTGATAAAGCTGAATTTACCGCTCAAATTTTTCAGGGTGCTGTCGAGTGGTTTGATAAACAGACTGTTATTACGCAGCGTCACTTCACCTTTCGCGGTTACCAGTTCGCCGTTCAGCGGAATATCGAGATGTAAGCGAGCATTCACATCGCCGTCGAGCTGGAGTTCTTGCAGGGTCGCCCCCAGAGAATCTTTCAGCGGTGTCTCATCAAAGTAAGGGCCAACGGCTTTACCCGGGCCTTTAATGTCAGCGTCAATCAGCAGTTTTTCTTTTGAGTAGTCAGGGATCACTGCGGTGAGATTACTCGCGCGCACGCCGCCCAGATTAACGCCATCGGTTTTCATCCATAAACCGTCGTTAATAAAGTCCAGTTCAATATCAAGGTTAGTTAATGCAGGCCAGTCCGGCTGGAAGGCAAACTTCGCGTTGCGCAGCGGCACCAGCACTTCAAACTGACCTTCGTTGTGTTTATAGGGGAAGAGTTGCGGATTGCCACCATAAACCAGCGTCGCGTTATCCGCTTCACCGCCCTGAATCGCGCCACTTAAGTAATCAACCAGGTCTTTACCCATCAAGTTTTCCGGGAAATAGCGCCAGGCTTGTGAACCATCGTCGGTACTGATGCCAGCCAGAATCCCCAGCCAGGGTTCATCGTTAGCAGGTTGCAGGTAACGAAAACCGCCGCGCGCATGGACGGCTTTGGCTTTAACGTCAATATTACGTCCATCCAGCTGGAAACCTTTGTCATTGTTCAGCCAGCTTATCGTTGCCTGGCCGTCGGCGATTTCCAGTGGCGCGCGGAATACCGTTTCGTAAGGCATCTTTGCCTGCTTCATCGACGCAGTAAGCAAACCATTTTCTACGCTGCCGGAAAGCGTCCCGGAGAAGTGTTCCGCACCCGGTAATAATTTCCATTGCTTCCAGGCCAGATCGCTCCACGATGCCTGAAAACGGGTCTTGTCTGCCGCCTGAAGCGGGATATCCAGCGCCAGAGTGTTAATCTTGCCGCTCGGTTGTGTGGAGCGCCAAACATCACCCAGTGCAGGTGAAAGTTTCGCGGCCAACGGGCGTACGCCCTCCAGGCCTGCCAGCTCCAGATTACTGGCACGAATCCGGAGTTCGTCACTGCGTTTATTGTCTTTGCCGCCAACGTCCTGTTCCGGTATCCAGGCCAGCGTCAATGCTCCGCTCGGCCAGGGTTTGCCGTCCATCGTGATCCGTGTATCGGGAATAGAGAACTGCCATCCCGGATTTTCACGCGTAATATGCGCAGTCAGATTATCCACCGACAGCGTATGTGTTTCCTTCTCGCCCAACCAGCTGGCACCGCCCTGTTTCAGCCAGACGTCACCGCCGGTTACATCGCCTTTGTCGATCGTCATCCAGCCTTCAAGGGAGAACTGTGCCGTTTCCAGCGCAATATTGTCCTGCATCCATTTACCGAGCCACGGCTTCAGGTCGATGTCATCCGCCTGGAGCCAGACGCGACCATTGCTTAACAACCCCTCATCATCGCGCAAATCCATACGCACCTGCATCACGCCGTGCTGTCCGGTAAGGCTGGAGAGGCTTACCAGGCCTTCCGCACGGTGTCGACGTGGATCGTTCAGCCAGGTGAGCTGTGGGATCGCCAGCTCGGCGCGCTGACCGGATGGCGTCAGGAAACTGACTTCACTGTCGCGGAGATCGAAATGGTCAAATTGACGAAGAAACAGATCGCTGATGTGACTGGCTTCCAGGCTATCATTACCACCGCCGCTGGTGATAGGAGTGTTGGTGCGAAAGCGCAGATGCCAGAAAGTGAGGTCGCGAAACTGCCAGCGCATATGTAACAGGCTCTGCCAGACATCTAGCGCAAGAGTAACGCGTTTAACCGAAAATTCGCCGCCATCTTTTAGTTCTGCACGGATGTCGTGTGCTTCAAGCGTCGGACCAAAATTCTGCCAGCTGGCTGAGAGCTGACTGGCTTCTACCGGCATGCCAGTCGCGGATTCTATTTTGTTGAGGATTTCCGGACGCCAGGCGTCAAGATGCGGTAAAGCAATACGCAGGCCGCTAACCAGCAGGGCAGCGATCACAACGAGCGCAGCTCCAGTAAGCAGTAAAATCCCCGGCAATCGCCTCACCCGTCACTCCTTGTCTGCTAAAAATGTGACTCAAAAACCCTTTGCCGGATGGCGGCCCAGCATCTGTTTACATCATTACGACGTCAAACTGCTCCTGGTTATAGAGCGGTTCAATTTGTACTTTAACCTGTTTGCCAACGAAAATTTCCACTTCCGCCAGCGAGTGTGACTCTTCGCCTTTCAAGGCTTCGGCTACTGCCGGAGAAGCATAGACCAGGAAACGGTCGGAGTCGTAAGCATGGTGGACACGAACAATCTCGCGCATGATTTCATAGCATACCGTTTCCACGGTTTTCACCGTTCCGCGACCGTGGCAGGTTGGGCATTCGTTACACAGTACGTGCTCAATGCTTTCGCGGGTGCGTTTACGCGTCATCTCCACCAGCCCCAGCGCCGAAAAACCATTAACGCTGGTTTTCACCCGGTCTTTGCTCAACGCCTGCTCCAGCGAATGCAACACGCGGCGACGGTGATCTTCATTATTCATGTCGATGAAATCAATAATGATAATCCCGCCCAGATTGCGCAACCGTAACTGGCGAGCGATAGCCTGCGTCGCTTCAATATTGGTATTGAAAATGGTGTCGTCCAGATTGCGATGACCGACAAACGCCCCGGTATTGATGTCCACGGTGGTCATCGCTTCGGTCTGGTCGATAATCAGATAGCCACCGGATTTCAGTTCTACTTTGCGTTCCAGCGCTCGCTGAATTTCGTTTTCGACATCAAAGAGATCGAAAATCGGCTGGCGTCCGGTGTAATGCTCCAGCTTGCTGGTCATCTCGGGAATGTACTCCGAGGTAAACTCCAGCAATGCTTCGTAAGTCAGGCGTGAGTCAACGCGAATGCGGTCGAGTTCGGCGTCGGCGAAATCACGCAGAACACGCTGCGCCAGCGCCAGTTCGCCGTACAGCTGATAACGGGTCTGTGGGCGCTTTTTACGCTCCATAACTTTGGTCCAGACGCGTTTCAGATAAGCGGCATCGGAGGCCAGTTCAGCCTCGCCAACCCCTTCCGCTGCAGTACGGATGATAAACCCGCCCTGCTCGTCACAATACTCTGCGACCACTTTTTTCAGGCGTTCACGTTCTGATTCGCTTTCAATACGTTGGGATACCCCAACGTGAGAAGCACCTGGCATAAACACCAGATAGCGAGAAGGCAGCGTGATATCGGTGGTCAGGCGCGCACCTTTAGTGCCAAGCGGATCTTTCACCACCTGCACCATCAGATCTTGCCCCTGACGGACCAGCTCCGAGATGTCGCGCACCGTGAATTGCTTTTGTTCTTCACCCGCCACACATTCGGTGTGCGGCATGATGTCGGATGCATGAAGAAACGCGGCTTTATCCAGCCCAATATCTACAAAAGCCGCCTGCATACCCGGAAGTACACGACTTACACGACCCTTGTAGATATTGCCTACTATTCCGCGTCGCGCCTCACGTTCAATATGAATTTCCTGCAGAATACCGCCATCAATATACGCCACTCGCGTTTCCGAAGGCGTTACGTTTACTAACAATTCAGCCGTCATGTTTATCCCTTTTCTCACGCAGTGCGTTAAAATTACTTAATAATTCATACGTTTCAACCAGCGGTAAGCCGACTACGGCGTGATAGCTGCCATTTATCTTCCTGACAAAACAGCCACCCAGCCCCTGAATACCGTATGCACCTGCTTTATCTAACGGTTCACCGCTGGCGACATAGCCCGCGATGTCTTCGTCTGTTAACGTTCTGAAAGTCACATCGGTGACCACCAGGCAATCGAGAATGTGCTGGCTGTCGGCCAACGCCACTGCCGTCATTACCTGATGGGTCTGACCCGATAATTTGCGCAACATCTGCACCGCATGCTCTGCGTCGCGCGGTTTCTCCAGCACTTCTCCATTCAGGATAACGATAGTATCCGCACCCAGCACCGGGAGATCCTGCGCCGTTTGCGCGACACCCGCCTGTGCTTTCTCGCGCGCCAGACGCACAACATATTGCTGCGCGCTCTCCTGCGGCTGACGCTGCTCCTCAATGCCCGTAACAATACGTTCAAAGGTTACGCCAAGTTGCGCAAGTAACTCCTGACGACGCGGAGAACCGGAAGCTAAATACAGAGAAGTCATAGAAACCTTTATTGCACTGCAAACTGCTGACGGACTTTACGCATCAGCAAGAAAATCCACGGCCAGAGCACTCCATTGACTACACTACTCCAGAACACTTCCGGTCTGAAAGAGACGTTAATCACTAAAAACTCTGCCCAGAAAACAATAATATCCACCACCAGCGAAAGCAACATGACGACCAGCGCCTGCTGCCATAATGCGAGGTTGCGGAAAAGCTGGTATTTCAGCGCCACCAGGTAAGCAATGATGCTCATCGCCAATACGCGTACGCCAAGTGTCGAGCCGCTGATCAGATCCAGTATGGCACCCATCACAAAACCTGTGCCCACATTTACGCGATGAGGCAAGGCCAGGATCCAATACAACAAGATGAGTAACACCCAGTTTGGCCGGAAAACTATCAGGTTGTCCGGCCAGGGCATGATTTGCAGCAAAAGCGCAATAAGGAAAGAGAGCCAGATTACCCAGCGTCCCTGGCTACGATAGCTCGCCACTATTGCCCTCCCGGCGCACGCGCAGGCGGTTGAGCACCACTTTGCGGCGGCGTAGCCCTTTGTGGAGAGCGATTAGCAGCGGGCTGTGTCGGCGCAGCAGGCGCAGTAGCTGCATTTCCTGTCGCCGGTTGCTGCGGAGTCGGCTGAGCGATCCCCGTTGCCGGTTCGGGTAACTTTGGCCCCATCGCGTCTGGTGAAGGCAATACCTGCGGCATCATCTGCATCAGACGTTCATTAGCAACACGATGCACCTCTTCCGGCGTCATCGGGTTAGCGCCGTTACGATCCGCGCCCCACAGCAGCAGCAGATAACGCAAACGTTGCAGCCCTGCAGTCGGACGCGCCTGAATCACAGTATAAGCGCGCTGGGTATCGAGTTTTACGGAAGAGACAACCGCGACCGGATAGCCTTCCGGGAAACGACCGCCCAGACCGGAAGTCACCAGCACATCACCAACACGAATATCCGTATTCGCTGGCAAATGCTCAAGCTGCAAATCATCCGTACAACCGTTACCGGCTGCAATTACGCGGATATCGTTGCGCAGCACCTGGATTGGCAGCGCGTGGGTCGCATCACAAATCAGCAGCACGCGACTGGTCAGTTTAGCGACGGCCACCACCTGACCAACAACACCTTTGTCGCTGATGACCGGCTGGCCTTCATAAACGCCATTAACGCTACCTTTATCGATAACAACTTGATCGCTATAAGGGTCGTTAACCGTGGAGATAACCTGAGTCACCATTTTCTGCTCATCCTGACGCAGCGGGGAACCCAGCAGTTCGCGCAGACGCGCGTTCTCCTGTTTGTATTGTCCAAGCATCAGCAGTTCACTGTTTTTCAGCAACAGTTCCTGACGTAACGCCCGGTTTTCAAGTTCTAGTTGGTCACGCGAGGCCAGCGTCTGCGATACGCCATCCAGCAATTCACGAGGAGCATTGGAAACAAAGTAGAAAGGGCTGACGGCGGTATCCATATAAGTACGGATTTGACTGAACGTCCCCAGGCGGCTGTCGGCAATAATAATGCCGAGCGCCACCAGCACCGCCAGAATAAGGCGAATCTGTAGCGACGGGCCACGGCTAAAAATTGGCTTCATAAGTTATGCGTATTCTCGTATCAGACCAGGCAGGGTAAACAGACGCTTCCCCTGCCTGCATCCGATTACTCTTCGCTGAACAGGTCGCCGCCGTGCATGTCGATCATTTCCAGCGCTTTGCCGCCACCGCGCGCCACACAGGTCAGCGGGTCTTCAGCAACAACGACTGGAATGCCGGTTTCTTCCATTAACAAACGGTCAAGGTTACGCAGCAGTGCGCCACCACCGGTGAGCACCATGCCGCGCTCGGAGATGTCGGAAGCCAGTTCCGGCGGGCACTGTTCCAGTGCAACCATTACCGCGCTCACAATACCGGTCAGCGGTTCCTGCAGTGCTTCGAGGATTTCGTTGGAGTTCAGGGTAAAACCGCGTGGAACACCTTCTGCAAGGTTACGGCCACGAACTTCGATTTCACGGACTTCATCGCCCGGGTAAGCCGAACCGATTTCGTGCTTGATACGTTCTGCGGTGGCTTCACCGATCAGAGAACCGTAATTACGACGTACATAGTTGATGATAGCTTCGTCGAAACGGTCACCACCAATGCGCACGGAAGAGGAGTAAACCACGCCGTTCAAGGAGATAACAGCAGCTTCAGTAGTACCACCACCGATATCAACCACCATAGAACCGGTCGCTTCAGAAACCGGCAGGCCAGCACCAATTGCGGCAGCCATCGGTTCTTCAATCAGGAAGACTTCACGGGCACCAGCGCCCTGCGCGGATTCACGAATTGCGCGGCGTTCAACCTGGGTCGCGCCAACCGGCACACAAACCAGAACGCGCGGGCTTGGACGCATAAAGCTGTTGCTGTGCACTTGTTTGATGAAGTGCTGGAGCATTTTTTCAGTCACGAAGAAGTCGGCGATAACGCCGTCTTTCATTGGGCGAATGGCAGCAATATTGCCCGGCGTACGGCCCAGCATCTGCTTCGCGTCATGACCTACTGCAGCTACGCTTTTCGGTGAACCGGCACGATCCTGACGAATGGCCACCACGGAAGGCTCATTCAATACGATGCCTTGTCCTTTTACATAAATGAGGGTATTCGCAGTACCCAGGTCAATGGACAAGTCATTGGAAAACATGCCACGAAATTTTTTCAACATACTAAGGGATAATCCTGAAAGCTGGGGCGGAAAAGAAAATCCGCTTACTTTACCAACCACACGCAGCAGCGACAAGGCGCAAAAATCATCTGCTACGGTGAAAATTAGTGCAGTTCGTTTCCTTTGTTACAAATCTCTGCCTGAGTCCAGAAAGGCTTAATGCATCAGCAGCATTCCTCGCCTGTTTGCAACCGCGTAAGGTCATTCATCTGCATATGTGCTGCAACAATCTGGCGAGCAGACAAGCACACTCCCATGAGACGCAGCGCGCGTTATTCTACGTGAAAACGGATTAAACGGCAGGTTAAACCGAGTATCTTTGTGAATATTTTTTCACGTTAGTATCAAGTGGCTGTGAGGACGCGAAAAAATCCCCTTGCCCACCTGTAACACCGCGCTGAATCAGGGTCTGCCACTCGCTTCGCGAACGCACGCCGGTGGCGTAAACCTGGGTGCTGGTCCCGGAGCAGGCTTCCACCAGGCTTTGAACCAGCAGCTGGTTCTCCGTTCGCTTCTCAATGTTTCTGACCAGCCCCGGATGGAGCTTGAGTAACTCAACATTAAGTTCTTTGATCCAACTGGTGCTTACCAGCGTCAAACCAGCCTGGTTGACGGCTACCCGTACCCCTAAAGCATTCACTAAACGAATAACAGGTTGTAAGCGACTGATATGTTGACCTACATCGGCCTCTGCAAGTTCAATAATTATGCGTTTTCGTTGCGATCTTTCACATTGCATTAACGTATCGCGCAGCCAACGCTGAAAACGCGGGCGAATCAGCGACTCAACGGTAACCTGAATCGCCAGATTTTCCTCCGGCCAGTAACGCAATAGTGGAATCAGACGGCTGATTTGCAGGCGGTCATACTCTTCCGATAAGCCAAACTGCAAGACCATCGGCATATACTCCGCCGAGCTAACCTCTTCATTACCATCGAAGATGCGGCACATGAGTTCGCGATGATGAACCTGACCTTCGCGAGTAACCGCCGGTTTTTGATAAAGGCGCGGGCCGCCGCGACTCAGCATTTGCTCGATAAGCGTACGCCAGCGAACATTACCGCGTCCTTTTTCAGGCAACGAGTCATCGTAAATAGCCCAGCTATTGCCGCCCTGCAATCCCGCATTACGCGTGGCAGACTCTGCATGTTCCATTACCTGCTCGGTATCCTGACCACTACGCCAGGCACAGATACCAATGTGGATCATATCGTCGCGATCGAGCATTTTATTGTTCGGCAAGGTATCGACGGCTTTGATTAACTGACTGGCGATGCTCTCTGCCTCTTTTAACGTTCGGTGCGGTAACAGCGCAGCAAAATCACTGCGGTGGTAACGCGCCAGCAGTGCGCCAGGGTAGCGCATCATAAATGTCGACAGCAGATTCGTCAGAGAGAAGAACTGTTCTTCAACCTGGCTGTGCCCCCAGGTATCACTCAACATATTGAAATCCGGCAGACGAATCATCATCACGATCCCGTGGGTACCTACTTTCTCCTGATCTTCCAGTAACGTTGCTAACTGATTATCGAAGAAGAGTCGGTTATTGAGGCCGGTTTTCATGTCCTGGGCGGCATAAGAGCGGATCAGCGTATCAAGACGGCTGTGTTGTTCGCGTGCGTTCTGAATTTCACGAAGCAGCGTATCCAGCGCACTGCTGGTTCTGGGCGGCCATTCATAGATGGTTCCCAACACATTAGAGCCACGCTCACCGTTTAAGATACGAGTAGCCCGGGTTTCCAGCAATTCTTGCCCGGCAAGTTGCCGTTGTAACCAGCGTACCGCCAGGAAGAGCATAAGAATGATAAAGCCAATCGCCCCCGTGAGCGGCGCGGTGGTCATCAACGAATGGAAATAGTTGCCCATCGGATCCTGATAAACCAGACGCAGCGACATCCCCGGATGCTTTATCAACGGAACGCTCAGTTCGCGAAACAGATCGCTGGTGCCAACCGGACGATAACTTCCATTTCTGGCGAGGGTATAAACCTGTTTATCACCATGCAGCAGGTCTACACGAACGATATCTGCCGACATCATTAATTCGGTAATTTGTGGCCTTAATGCGCTGAAGTCATTCGACACAAGGTGGGTATCAATTGCCGTCGCCACCGCCTGAACGCGATGACTAAACTTATACTGAATTGCATTGTAGAAACTTAGCGAACAGCCCAGCAAAGTCACAAAAATTGTTAACCCGGTGAGCAGCGTAACAAAGGCCGAAAATTTCGTCGTTAATCTCATCCTTGTGTTAACTCCGATAGTGAGGAAGCGGGCATACTAGCAAATCAGATTTATCTCGCAATTTATTGCGCTTCATCGGCTTTGCTTTTCCATTAGCGAGTATAGTCTTCAGAAATTATTTTCCAATCCATCATGCACATGAGGACCACTTATGCAGGCGTTACTTTTAGAACAGCAGGACGGCAAAACTCTCGCATCGGTACAGACTCTGGACGAAAGTCGCCTGCCGGAGGGCGATGTCACGGTTGATGTTCACTGGTCGAGCCTGAACTACAAAGATGCGCTGGCAATTACCGGTAAGGGAAAAATCATCCGTAATTTTCCGATGATTCCTGGGATCGATTTTGCCGGAACTGTACGCACCAGCGAAGATCCGCGTTTTCATGCCGGTCAGGAGGTGTTACTCACTGGCTGGGGCGTTGGTGAAAACCACTGGGGTGGGCTGGCGGAACAGGCGCGAGTGAAAGGTGACTGGCTGGTTGCCATGCCGCAAGGGCTGGACGCGCGTAAAGCAATGATTATCGGTACTGCCGGTTTTACCGCCATGTTGTGTGTGATGGCGCTGGAAGATGCCGGTGTTCGCCCGCAGGATGGGGAGATTGTCGTGACGGGTGCCAGTGGTGGCGTCGGCAGTACCGCCGTGGCGCTGCTGCATAAGTTGGGTTATCAGGTCGTTGCCGTTTCCGGTCGCGAAAGTACCCATGAATATCTGAAAAGTTTAGGTGCCAGCCGTATTCTCCCTCGCGATGAGTTTGCCGAATCCCGTCCTCTGGAAAAACAAGTCTGGGCTGGGGCAATTGACACCGTTGGCGACAAAGTGCTGGCAAAAGTGCTGGCGCAAATGAATTACGGCGGCTGCGTGGCGGCCTGTGGTCTGGCGGGTGGTTTTACTCTGCCAACCACGGTCATGCCATTTATTCTGCGTAATGTCCGTTTACAGGGGGTGGATTCAGTAATGACGCCACCAGCACGCCGCGCACAAGCCTGGCAGCGATTGGTCGCCGATTTACCGGAATCATTCTATACCCAGGCGGCAAAAGAGATATCTCTGGCAGAGGCACCGAAGTTTGCCGAGGCCATCATTAATAACCAGATCCAGGGGCGCACGCTGGTGAAGGTTAACTAACCATTTAGCAAGGATTAATAAGAGAGGGAACTCATTTTGAAATCATTATTCAATCGGTTAACGGGAAAAGCGGTTAGCCGGACAGCTTTCGTCGAACATCTTGGTCATGAAGTTGTACAACATCATCCAAACTGGAAAGTCATGATTTCGACTGACCATAAATTGATGCGCATTGATACGGGTCACCAAACGGTGGAAATCACTCTTGATGATGCCTACAAACGTTATCAAGCCGCACCAGACCCGCTGGAAGAAGTGGCTGCAGATATGCTGAAACAGCTTGCAGAAATGCTGCCGACCGGGCGCTGTATTGTTCCGGTGATTAAAGAAAAAGCCTGGCTGGATACCGTTCGCCAACAGCTTAGCCAGTATGAATCTGATCCAGAGATCCTCAACGCCTCGCTGGATTTTGCCTGGGAAGACTTTAACGATGAGTTAATTATCTTGTTTGCTGAAGATGGTAGCGAAACCATGCGCTATCTGATGCGCTACGAAGTGACCATTGACCGCGAACAAGCCATCAATAATTTGAAGCAAATATTGCCGGAAGTTTCGGCTGAAATCGTTGATACAGGCGCAAACGCTGGAAAAGTTGCCGTTATCTCCGCAGGGGGTACTTATGAGCCCAGTCTGATGCTCATTGACGATCTTTGGGTGCAATCACCCGATCCTGAATGCGGCGACCTGTTAGTGACTGTTCCCTCCAGAGGAAAACTGTTTTTCACCTACAATGATCAGCCAGCAAATCTCAGCGCATTACGACAGTTAACAGAACAATGCTTCCGTGAGGATGACCATCCTCTGACAACACAGATATTCATCCGCCGTAACGGTCACTTTTATCCCTGGGTAGAAACCTTGCATTAACGCAACCTCCGTCATGCTTGAAAAAGCTTGTCGGAGTATGTGATGAATGCTGCAAACTCACCGAAGCCGATTTTGCCACCAAATCGGCTTTTTTATTGTCACGCGGCAAATTCTGAATGCATCACATAGCCGCACTGCCGCCTGACAAAACAGTTTACCTTCTGCAAAATGGGGGGAATAATCTGATTTTATTTGATTACAAATTAACCACTTAAACCTATTTCATGCTGAGCATTATCAGGCGGTTGATTTTGCGTGCTTTAGCATTCACATCTATCCAGACGATGCAGTGAAAATTGGGTAATCCCCAGCAACCGCTGCGTAATGTCGTCTATCTTGTCGCGATCCTGGCATCCCTACATTATTTGTGGTCTGTGAAGATTATCTCATTGCAGCCCCTCATCTTCGCAGGGCTGGCTTTACAGCTTTTCACCTTACGTTATAAGAAGTTCCGTCGATGATGGCGCTAATTTCGTGAATTGTGCGGCTTGTTGCAAATTACACGGTGTTGAAGGTTATTTACATGTTAGCTGTTGATTATCTTCCCTGATAAGACCAGTATTTAGCTGCCAATTGCTACGAAATCGTTATAATGTGCGACCTCGTCCTCCCTGACGCAGTTTTTGCGCTGCGGAAAAGGTGACATTGGCGCAACGAAGGTATATTTTGTTTTTTGCCGGAGGATAGCAGCAGATCGCTGCACAATGTCCGTCAAGTCTAACATTGACACTCTGGGGCAAAATAGACCGGCGTCCCGGCCTGCTGGAATTTATCGCTATGCATACAGCTGTCGGGGCATACGCTTTACAGACGGCGGTGAAACGCCTGTCACAATCACACTAAACAAAGAGTACGGAACCCACTCATGGATATTCGTAAGATTAAAAAACTGATCGAGCTGGTTGAAGAATCAGGCATCTCCGAACTGGAAATTTCTGAAGGCGAAGAGTCAGTACGCATTAGCCGTGCAGCTCCTGCCGCAAGTTTCCCTGTGATGCAACAAGCTTACGCTGCACCAATGATGCAGCAGCCAGCTCAATCTAACGCAGCCGCTCCGGCGACCGTTCCTTCCATGGAAGCGCCAGCAGCAGCGGAAATCAGTGGTCACATCGTACGTTCCCCGATGGTTGGTACTTTCTACCGCACCCCAAGCCCGGACGCAAAAGCGTTCATCGAAGTGGGTCAGAAAGTCAACGTGGGCGATACCCTGTGCATCGTTGAAGCCATGAAAATGATGAACCAGATCGAAGCGGACAAATCCGGTACCGTGAAAGCAATTCTGGTCGAAAGTGGACAACCGGTAGAATTTGACGAGCCGCTGGTCGTCATCGAGTAACGAGGCGAACATGCTGGATAAAATTGTTATTGCCAACCGCGGCGAGATTGCATTGCGTATTCTTCGTGCCTGTAAAGAACTGGGCATCAAGACTGTCGCTGTGCACTCCAGCGCGGATCGCGATCTAAAACACGTATTACTGGCAGATGAAACGGTCTGTATCGGCCCTGCTCCGTCAGTAAAAAGTTATCTGAACATCCCGGCAATCATCAGCGCCGCTGAAATCACCGGCGCAGTAGCAATCCATCCGGGCTACGGCTTCCTCTCCGAGAACGCCAACTTTGCCGAGCAGGTTGAGCGCTCCGGCTTTATCTTCATCGGCCCGAAAGCAGAAACCATTCGCCTGATGGGCGACAAAGTATCCGCAATCGCGGCGATGAAAAAAGCGGGCGTTCCTTGCGTACCGGGTTCTGACGGCCCGCTGGGCGACGATATGGATAAAAACCGCGCCATTGCTAAACGCATTGGTTATCCGGTAATTATCAAAGCCTCCGGCGGCGGCGGCGGTCGCGGTATGCGCGTAGTGCGCGGCGACGCTGAACTGGCACAATCCATCTCCATGACCCGTGCGGAAGCGAAAGCTGCTTTCAGCAACGATATGGTTTACATGGAGAAATACCTGGAAAATCCTCGCCACGTCGAGATTCAGGTACTGGCTGACGGTCAGGGCAACGCTATCTATCTGGCGGAACGTGACTGCTCCATGCAGCGCCGCCACCAGAAAGTGGTCGAAGAAGCACCAGCACCGGGCATTACCCCGGAACTGCGTCGCTACATCGGCGAACGTTGCGCTAAAGCATGTGTTGATATCGGCTATCGCGGTGCAGGTACTTTCGAGTTCCTGTTCGAAAATGGCGAGTTCTATTTCATCGAAATGAACACCCGTATTCAGGTAGAACACCCGGTTACTGAAATGATCACCGGCGTTGACCTGATCAAAGAACAGCTGCGTATCGCTGCCGGTCAACCGCTGTCGATCAAGCAAGAAGAAGTTCACGTTCGCGGCCATGCGGTGGAATGTCGTATCAACGCCGAAGATCCGAACACCTTCCTGCCAAGTCCGGGCAAAATCACCCGTTTCCACGCACCTGGCGGTTTTGGCGTACGTTGGGAGTCTCATATCTACGCGGGCTACACCGTACCGCCGTACTATGACTCAATGATCGGTAAGCTGATTTGCTACGGTGAAAACCGTGACGTGGCGATTGCCCGCATGAAGAATGCGCTGCAGGAGCTGATCATCGACGGTATCAAAACCAACGTTGATCTGCAGATCCGCATCATGAATGACGAGAACTTCCAGCATGGTGGCACTAACATCCACTATCTGGAGAAAAAACTCGGTCTTCAGGAAAAATAAGACTGCAAAAGCGTCAAAAGGCCGGATTTTCCGGCCTTTTTTATTACTGGGGATCGACAACCCCCATAAGGTACAATCCCCGCTTTCTTCACCCATCAGGGACAAAAAATGGACACTCGTTTTGTTCAGGCCCATAAAGAGGCGCGCTGGGCGCTGGGGCTGACCCTTTTGTATCTGGCGGTATGGTTAGTAGCCGCTTACTTACCTGGCGTTGCCCCCGGTTTTACCGGCTTTCCACGCTGGTTTGAGATGGCTTGCATCCTGACGCCGCTGCTGTTTATTGGACTGTGCTGGGCGATGGTGAAATTTATCTATCGCGATATCCCGCTGGAGGATGACGATGCAGCTTGAAGTGATTCTACCGCTGGTCGCCTATCTGGTGGTGGTGTTCGGGATTTCAGTTTATGCAATGCGTAAACGGAACACCGGCACCTTCCTCAATGAGTATTTCCTCGGCAGCCGTTCTATGGGCGGTATTGTGCTGGCGATGACACTCACCGCGACCTATATCAGTGCCAGTTCGTTTATCGGCGGGCCTGGAGCTGCTTATAAATACGGCCTGGGCTGGGTATTGCTGGCGATGATTCAGCTTCCTGCAGTCTGGCTTTCGCTCGGTATTCTCGGCAAGAAGTTCGCAATTCTTGCGCGCCGCTACAATGCGGTGACGCTGAACGATATGCTGTTTGCCCGCTACCAGAGTCGTCTGCTGGTGTGGCTGGCGAGTTTAAGTTTGCTGGTTGCGTTCGTTGGTGCGATGACCGTGCAGTTTATCGGCGGTGCGCGTCTGCTGGAAACTGCGGCGGGTATCCCTTATGAAACCGGGCTGCTGATTTTCGGTATCAGCATTGCGTTGTATACCGCCTTTGGTGGCTTTCGCGCCAGCGTGCTGAACGACACCATGCAAGGGCTGGTGATGCTGATTGGCACCATTGTGCTGCTTATTGGCGTGGTACATGCCGCAGGTGGCTTAAGCAACGCAGTAGAGACGTTGCAAACCATCGATCCGCAACTGGTTACTCCGCAAGGCGCTGACGATATTCTGTCGCCTGCCTTTATGACATCGTTCTGGGTGCTGGTGTGCTTTGGTGTGATTGGTCTGCCGCATACCGCTGTGCGCTGCATCTCTTATAAAGACAGCAAAGCGGTACATCGGGGAATCATCATCGGGACAATTGTAGTGGCAGTCCTGATGTTTGGTATGCACCTGGCCGGAGCGTTAGGCCGTGCGGTGATCCCCGATCTCACCGTACCGGATCTGGTGATCCCGACGTTAATGGTAAAAGTGCTGCCACCGTTTGCTGCCGGGATCTTCCTGGCTGCACCTATGGCTGCGATCATGTCGACGATCAATGCCCAGTTGCTGCAAAGTTCCGCTACGATCATTAAAGATCTCTATCTGAATATCCGTCCGGATCAAATGCAAAACGAGACGCGTCTGAAGCGGATGTCGGCGGTGATCACGTTGGTTCTCGGTGCGTTGCTGCTGCTTGCCGCCTGGAAGCCGCCAGAAATGATCATCTGGCTGAATTTGCTGGCCTTCGGTGGGCTGGAAGCCGTTTTCCTGTGGCCGCTGGTACTGGGTCTTTACTGGGAACGCGCCAACGCCAAAGGCGCGCTAAGTGCGATGATTGTTGGCGGCGTACTGTATGCCGTACTCGCGACGCTGAATATTCAGTACCTGGGCTTCCACCCTATCGTGCCCTCGTTACTACTAAGTTTGCTGGCTTTCATGGTCGGAAACCGTTTCGGTACATCCGTCCCGCAAGCTACCGTTTTGACTACTGATAAATAAAGAGTTTTGCCATGCCTTGGATCCAACTGAAACTGAACACCACCGGCGCGAACGCGGAAGATCTTAGCGATGCGCTGATGGAAGCGGGTGCCGTTTCTATCACTTTTCAGGATACCCACGATACGCCTGTGTTTGAGCCGCTGCCGGGCGAAACGCGCCTGTGGGGCGACACCGATGTGATTGGTCTGTTCGACGCTGAAACCGATATGAACGACGTGGTGGCGATTCTGGAAAACCATCCGCTGCTCGGCGCAGGCTTCGCGCATAAAATCGAACAACTGGAAGATAAAGACTGGGAGCGCGAATGGATGGATAATTTCCACCCGATGCGCTTTGGTGAACGACTATGGATCTGCCCAAGCTGGCGTGATGTGCCGGACGAAAACGCCGTCAACGTGATGTTAGACCCAGGTCTGGCGTTTGGTACAGGGACTCATCCAACTACCTCTCTGTGCCTGCAATGGCTCGACAGCCTCGATTTAACCGGTAAAACGGTCATCGACTTTGGCTGTGGTTCCGGCATTCTGGCTATCGCGGCGCTGAAACTGGGTGCAGCAAAAGCCATTGGTATTGATATTGATCCGCAGGCGATTCAGGCCAGCCGCGACAACGCCGAACGTAATGGCGTTTCTGACCGTCTGGAACTCTACTTACCGAAAGATCAGCCAGAAGCGATGAAAGCCGACGTGGTGGTCGCTAACATCCTCGCAGGCCCGTTACGTGAACTGGCACCGTTAATCAGCGTCCTGCCGGTTTCAGGTGGCTTGCTGGGCCTTTCCGGTATTCTGGCAAGCCAGGCAGAGAGCGTTTGTGAAGCTTATGCCGACAGCTTCGCTCTGGACCCGGTCGTGGAAAAAGAAGAGTGGTGCCGCATTACCGGTCGTAAGAATTAACCTTCGCATCGCCGTATGGTGACGCAAGGCGAAGTGCGAGCAAGGTCACAAAAGGCACGTTAATTTGCCGATTATTTACGCAAATTTGCGTGCCAAAATTTTCATTCATAAAGAAAAATTGAGAACTTACTCAAATTTCTTTGAGTATAAATTTTAGTCAACATTTTCTAATATGATGATTTTTATGAGTAATTATCGCGCCACGCTCATTTTAAATGCAATTCTTTGATCCATCTCAGAGGATTGGTCAAAGTTTGGCCTTTCATCTCGTGCAAAAAATGCGTAATATACGCCGCCTTGCAGTCACAGTATGGTCATTTCTTAACTCATGCGCATCGGACAATATCAGCTCAGAAATCGCCTGATCGCAGCGCCCATGGCTGGCATTACAGACAGACCTTTTCGGACGTTGTGCTACGAGATGGGAGCCGGATTGACAGTATCCGAGATGATGTCTTCTAACCCACAGGTTTGGGAAAGCGACAAATCTCGTTTACGGATGGTGCACATTGATGAACCCGGTATTCGCACCGTGCAAATTGCTGGTAGCGATCCGAAAGAAATGGCAGATGCAGCACGTATTAACGTGGAAAGCGGTGCCCAGATTATTGATATCAATATGGGTTGCCCGGCTAAAAAAGTGAATCGCAAGCTCGCAGGTTCAGCCCTTTTGCAGTACCCGGATGTCGTTAAATCGATCCTTACCGAGGTCGTCAATGCAGTGGACGTTCCTGTTACCCTGAAGATTCGCACCGGCTGGGCGCCGGAACACCGTAACTGCGAAGAGATTGCCCAACTGGCTGAAGACTGTGGCATTCAGGCTCTGACCATTCATGGCCGTACACGCGCCTGTTTGTTCAATGGAGAAGCTGAGTACGACAGTATTCGGGCAGTTAAGCAGAAAGTTTCCATTCCGGTTATCGCGAATGGCGACATTACTGACCCGCTTAAAGCCAGAGCTGTGCTCGACTATACAGGGGCCGATGCCCTGATGATAGGCCGCGCAGCTCAGGGAAGACCCTGGATCTTTCGGGAAATCCAGCATTATCTGGACACTGGGGAGTTGCTGCCCCCGCTGCCTTTGGCAGAGGTTAAGCGCTTGCTTTGCGCGCACGTTCGGGAACTGCATGACTTTTATGGTCCGGCAAAAGGGTACCGAATTGCACGTAAACACGTTTCCTGGTATCTCCAGGAACACGCTCCAAATGACCAGTTTCGGCGCACATTCAACGCCATTGAGGATGCCAGCGAACAGCTGGAGGCGTTGGAGGCATACTTCGAAAATTTTGCGTAAACAGAAATAAAGAGCTGACAGAACTATGTTCGAACAACGCGTAAATTCTGACGTACTGACCGTTTCTACCGTTAACTCTCAGGATCAGGTAACCCAAAAACCCCTGCGTGACTCGGTTAAACAGGCACTGAAGAACTATTTTGCTCAACTGAACGGTCAGGATGTGAATGACCTCTATGAGCTGGTACTGGCTGAAGTAGAACAGCCCCTGTTGGACATGGTGATGCAATACACCCGTGGTAACCAGACCCGTGCTGCGCTGATGATGGGCATCAACCGTGGTACGCTGCGTAAAAAATTGAAAAAATACGGCATGAACTAATTCAGGTTAGCTAAATGCTTGATTAAAAAGGCGCTACTCGGCATGGGGAAGCGCCTTTTTTATAGGTGTCACAAAGGGAGTGACCATGAGAACAGGATGTGAACCGACCCGATTTGGTAATGAAGCAAAGACCATCATCCAGGGTGATGCATTAACCGAACTTAAAAAGATCCCCGCCGATAGTGTAGATCTGATCTTTGCCGACCCACCGTATAACATCGGTAAAAATTTTGATGGTCTGATCGAAGCCTGGAAAGAAGATCTGTTTATCGACTGGCTGTTTGAAGTGATTGCAGAGTGCCATCGCGTTCTGAAAAAGCAGGGCAGCATGTACATCATGAACAGCACGGAAAACATGCCCTTTATCGATCTCCAGTGCCGCAAGCTTTTTACCATCAAAAGTCGCATCGTCTGGTCATATGACAGTTCTGGAGTGCAGGCGAAAAAACACTACGGCTCCATGTACGAACCCATCCTGATGATGGTGAAAGACGCAAAGAACTACACGTTCAACGGTGATGCTATTCTGGTAGAAGCCAAAACCGGATCGCAGCGCGCGTTGATCGATTATCGCAAAAATCCTCCACAGCCTTACAATCATCAAAAAGTACCGGGTAACGTCTGGGATTTTCCGCGCGTGCGTTATTTGATGGATGAATATGAGAATCACCCGACGCAAAAACCGGAAGCCTTACTGAAACGCATTATTCTCGCCTCTTCCAACCCAGGCGATATCGTTCTCGACCCGTTTGCCGGTAGCTTTACTACCGGTGCCGTAGCCGCCGCCAGCGGGCGAAAATTCATTGGTATTGAGATCAACAGCGAGTACATCAAAATGGGGCTTCGACGGCTGGATGTCGCGTCGCATTACTCTGCGGAAGAACTGGCGAAAGTGAAAAAAAGAAAGACCGGCAACCTGTCAAAACGAAGCAGGTTAAGCGAAGTTGACCCCGATCTCATTGCAAAGTAAAGGAAGTGTAAGCCTGGTTTTCAGATTATTCATTTCGTGTATATTTCCTGCCAGACTTGGTTAAACATGCACAGGCTCAGGTAATGATTCGCAAGTATTGGTGGCTCGTCGTTTTCGCTGTCTTCGTTTTTCTGTTTGATACTTTACTGATGCAGTGGATTGAACTGCTGGCAACAGAAACAGACAAATGCCGCAATATGAACTCAGTTAATCCACTAAAACTGGTTAACTGTGACGAACTGAATTTTCAGGACAGAATGTGAATTTATATGACACTTAATTCATTCGTTTGATGAATTAATTTCGTTATGTTTTCATCTGGCATGAACATTCTTAATACGTTATCGACCAGTGCGGGTGCTTGTTTATAAAGATCATAACCCGCCATATTCATTAACCAGTTTTGAACAATTCCGCTGAAGGCACCATCAATAATAATCATCACAACATCTAAATCGAGATTATTTGCTATACAACCTTGTTGCTGACATGCCTGCAATACTTCGTGGAGAGTCTGCGGATTAAAGCCCATCTTATCGCGTATCACTCCCTCTGCCAGCATCTCATCATTAAATTCACATTTGTGATATAAGATTTTCAGCAACGCCTGCTGGCGGGGAATTTTGGCAATATATTGCAAGCCGACAATCAATTTTTCACGCAATTGTTGAAACGGGTCATGCTCTAACCCAGCCGTCAAGTGTTCCTGGATTAACTCCCGCAATGAAGGCTGTTGCAACCACATCTCATTAAACAGTTGGGTCTTGTTCTCGAAGTGCCAGTAGATAGCGCCACGCGTAACGTTAGCGGCATCGGCAATGTCGTTGAGCGTCGTCTTGCTTACGCCATGTTGCGCAAACTGGGCGATGGCAGTTTCAATCAGTTCTTGCCGGGTCTTCAGAGCTTCGGCTTTGGTTCTTTTTGCCATGATTAATTATTCAGGAAATAAATATATTCGACACAGAGTGAGAAAATAGCGAAGGTTAATCTATCACCTAATGTGTATTTATACGAGAGGCTAATATTGAGTTGCTATAAATCGTCAAATAAATAACGTTTATTATTTACCTAAGATACATTCACTACATCAATATATATTTCAATTTACGAGGATTTGATTCTACCTCTTTCAACCCGCGTCAAAATAAAACAGTAGAATATTAATCTTTTTTTGTGTTTATGTGCCTTGAGACGCCAGTATTCATAACTATTCCTTACATCGACGAATGATAATTTGTAGGATAGCGAACTGTATTTTTCTTTCTGCGAGTTAACGCGTTGCCTTTTTGGGTAAATAACGCGCTTTTGGTTTTTTGAGGAATAGTAATGACGAAACATGCCAGGTTTTTCCTCCTGCCCTCCTTTATTCTGATCTCCGCGGCTTTAATCGCCGGTTGTAACGATAAGGGAGAAGAGAAAGCTCACGTCGGTGAACCGCAGGTTACCGTTCATATTGTGAATACGGCCCCGTTAGAAGTTAAGACTGAATTACCAGGCCGCACCAATGCTTACCGTATAGCCGAAGTTCGCCCACAGGTTAGCGGGATCGTACTGAGTCGCAATTTCACTGAAGGCAGCGATGTGCAAGCAGGCCAGTCTCTGTACCAGATCGATCCCGCGACCTATCAGGCAAGTTATGACAGCGCGAAAGGCGAACTGGCGAAAAGTGAAGCCGCCGCCGCCATCGCGCATTTGACGGTAAAACGTTACGTTCCGCTCGTGGGTACGAAATACATCAGTCAGCAGGAGTACGACCAGGCCATTGCTGATGCTCGCCAGGCCGATGCCGCCGTGATTGCCGCAAAAGCCACAGTCGAAAGCGCTCGCATCAATCTCGCTTATACCAAAGTGACTGCGCCAATTAGCGGACGTATCGGCAAATCGACCGTGACCGAAGGCGCTCTTGTCACTAATGGGCAAACGACTGAACTGGCGACTGTCCAGCAGCTCGATCCTATCTACGTTGATGTGACCCAATCCAGCAACGATTTTATGAGGCTGAAGCAATCCGTAGAGCAAGGAAATTTGCATAAGGAAAACGCCACCAGCAACGTAGAGTTGGTCATGGAAAACGGTCAAACCTATCCCCTGAAAGGTACGCTGCAATTCTCCGATGTGACCGTTGATGAAAGCACCGGCTCCATAACCCTACGTGCCGTCTTCCCTAACCCGCAACATACGCTTTTACCTGGTATGTTTGTGCGCGCACGGATTGATGAAGGCGTCCAATCTGATGCCATTCTTATCCCGCAACAAGGCGTTAGCCGCACACCGCGTGGTGATGCAACCGTGCTGATTGTTAACGATAAAAGTCAGGTTGAAGCGCGCCCTGTCGTTGCCAGCCAGGCGATTGGCGATAAATGGTTGATTAGCGAAGGGCTGAAATCTGGCGATCAAGTCATTGTCAGCGGCCTGCAAAAAGCGCGTCCGGGAGAGCAGGTTAAAGCCACTACCGATACCCCCGCAGATTCTGCATCGAAGTAAGGCAATCTGACATGGCAAACTTTTTTATTCGACGACCGATATTTGCATGGGTGCTGGCCATTATTCTGATGATGGCGGGTGTACTGGCGATCCTACAATTGCCCGTCGCCCAATACCCAACCATTGCGCCGCCTGCAGTTTCTGTTTCGGCAAACTATCCGGGCGCTGATGCGCAGACCGTGCAGGATACGGTGACGCAGGTTATCGAACAGAATATGAATGGTATCGATAACCTGATGTATATGTCCTCCACCAGCGATTCTGCCGGTAGCGTGACAATTACCCTTACCTTCCAGTCCGGGACCGATCCAGATATCGCGCAAGTGCAGGTGCAGAACAAACTCCAGCTCGCCACGCCGTTGCTGCCGCAGGAGGTACAGCAGCAGGGGATCAGTGTTGAAAAGTCCAGTAGCAGCTATTTGATGGTGGCGGGCTTTGTCTCTGATAACCCAGGCACCACACAGGACGATATCTCGGACTATGTGGCCTCTAACGTTAAAGATACGCTTAGCCGTCTGAATGGCGTCGGTGACGTACAACTTTTCGGCGCACAGTATGCGATGCGTATCTGGTTGGACGCCGACCTGCTAAACAAATACAAACTGACGCCGGTTGATGTGATTAACCAGTTGAAGGTACAGAACGATCAGATCGCTGCCGGACAGTTGGGCGGAACGCCAGCGTTACCAGGGCAACAGTTGAACGCCTCGATTATTGCTCAGACGCGGTTAAAAAATCCGGAAGAATTCGGCAAAGTGACCTTGCGCGTAAACAGTGACGGCTCGGTGGTACGCCTGAAAGATGTCGCACGGGTTGAACTTGGCGGTGAAAACTATAACGTTATCGCTCGCATCAACGGTAAACCGGCGGCGGGCCTGGGTATTAAGCTGGCAACCGGCGCGAATGCTCTCGATACCGCGAAAGCCATTAAGGCAAAACTGGCGGAATTACAGCCATTCTTCCCGCAGGGAATGAAGGTTCTCTACCCTTATGACACCACACCATTCGTCCAGCTTTCTATTCACGAAGTGGTAAAAACGCTGTTCGAAGCCATTATGCTGGTGTTCCTGGTGATGTATCTGTTCTTGCAGAATATGCGAGCAACGCTGATCCCCACCATTGCGGTACCCGTGGTGTTGTTAGGGACGTTTGCCATCCTCGCCGCTTTTGGTTACTCCATCAACACACTAACGATGTTCGGGATGGTGCTTGCCATCGGGCTGCTCGTCGATGATGCGATAGTGGTGGTGGAGAACGTCGAGCGCGTGATGATGGAGGATAAGCTCCCGCCAAAAGAAGCGACGGAAAAATCGATGTCGCAAATTCAGGGCGCACTGGTGGGTATCGCGATGGTGCTGTCAGCGGTATTTATTCCAATGGCATTCTTCGGCGGTTCTACTGGGGCAATTTACCGCCAGTTCTCTATCACCATCGTTTCGGCAATGGCGCTTTCTGTTCTGGTGGCATTGATTCTTACCCCAGCGTTATGTGCAACACTGCTCAAACCCGTCTCTGCTGAGCATCACGAAAATAAGGGCGGTTTCTTCGGCTGGTTTAATACCACCTTCGATCATAGCGTTAACCACTACACCAACAGCGTCGGCAAAATCCTCGGTTCCACAGGACGATATTTACTGATCTATGCACTAATTGTTGCTGGAATGGTGGTGTTGTTTTTACGTCTTCCTTCTTACCTGAAGAGGATCAGGGAGTCTTTCTGACTATGATTCAGTTACCCGCTGGCGCGACGCAAGAGCGGACGCAAAAAGTGTTGGATCAAGTGACGGATTACTATCTGAAGAACGAGAAAGCGAACGTAGAAAGTGTCTTTACGGTTAACGGCTTTAGCTTCAGCGGCCAGGCACAAAACGCCGGTATGGCCTTCGTCAGTCTGAAACCGTGGGAAGAGCGTAGTGGTGACGAAAACAGTGCGGAAGCGGTAATCCATCGTGCCAAAATGGAATTGGGCAAGATCCGCGACGGTTTTGTCATTCCATTCAATATGCCAGCCATTGTTGAACTGGGCACGGCAACGGGTTTCGACTTTGAGTTAATTGATCAGGCTGGGCTGGGTCACGATGCCCTGACCCAGGCCCGTAACCAGTTGCTTGGCATGGCGGCGCAACATCCTGCCAGCTTAGTCAGCGTGCGTCCTAATGGTCTGGAAGACACCGCGCAGTTTAAACTGGAAGTTGACCAGGAAAAGGCGCAGGCATTAGGTGTTTCACTTTCTGACATCAATCAGACCATTTCAACGGCGTTGGGTGGGACTTACGTTAACGACTTCATTGACCGTGGTCGCGTGAAAAAGGTGTATGTTCAGGCGGATGCCAAATTCCGTATGCTGCCAGAAGATGTCGATAAACTTTATGTCCGCAGCGCCAACGGCGAAATGGTGCCATTCTCTGCCTTTACCACTGCACATTGGGTGTATGGCTCTCCGCGACTGGAGCGCTACAACGGTCTGCCGTCAATGGAGATTCAGGGGGAAGCCGCGCCAGGAACCAGTTCCGGCGATGCCATGGCGTTGATGGAAAACCTTGCGTCAAAATTACCGGCGGGCATTGGTTATGACTGGACGGGTATGTCATATCAGGAACGTTTATCGGGAAACCAGGCTCCCGCTCTGGTAGCAATTTCCTTTGTGGTTGTTTTCCTGTGCCTTGCTGCACTCTATGAAAGCTGGTCAATTCCTGTCTCGGTTATGTTGGTCGTGCCGTTAGGGATTGTCGGCGTGCTACTGGCGGCAACACTCTTTAATCAAAAAAATGACGTCTACTTTATGGTGGGCTTGCTGACGACAATTGGCTTGTCGGCCAAAAACGCTATTTTGATTGTTGAGTTCGCTAAAGATCTCATGGAAAAAGAGGGTAAAGGTGTTGTTGAAGCGACACTAATGGCAGTACGTATGCGTCTGCGTCCTATCCTGATGACCTCTCTCGCCTTTATTCTCGGCGTATTACCGCTAGCTATCAGTAACGGTGCCGGCAGTGGCGCGCAGAACGCAGTGGGTATCGGGGTAATGGGCGGGATGGTTTCTGCAACGTTGCTGGCAATCTTCTTCGTGCCGGTGTTCTTTGTGGTGATCCGCCGTTGCTTTAAAGGATAAATCAGAAACATAAAGGCACTTTCGGGTGCCTTTATTATTTTCAGTGAAACCCATAAAAATTAATAAGATATTCTTCTTCTCACTCTTTAAAAACTTTCTATAGTTCCCGCTCCCTTCACTATTTTTACAATTCACATAATTTGTCATTATTCATTCCGCAAGATTTATAACCTCCGGTGATAAAATGGCATTCAGCTCGTTAATAAGAGAGTTAACTTATTAAGCGTTAGCGTTTATTACTGAGGTAACACCATGAAAAGATTAATTCCTGTGGCATTGCTCACCGCATTGCTGGCGGGCTGTGCTCACGATTCGCCCTGCGTTCCGGTTTATGACGATCAGGGTCGACTGGTTCACACCAATACCTGTATGAAAGGCACGACTCAGGATAACTGGGAAACGGCTGGGGCTATTGCTGGCGGGGCAGCAGCTGTTGCTGGCCTGACGATGGGGATCATCGCTCTGTCGAAATAACTGAACAGAGCGCGGAGTACCGCGCTCTGTTTAACGATACAGTATCTCACCATAAGATAAAATATTGCTATATTCTGCTGGCTAATTCCCTGCTGATTTAGCATGTTATATCGCGTTATTTCGCTGCTTTCGAAATAACGCATCAATTTAATTTTCACACTTCCCACCAGAATTATACTCACGCTAACAATCATTATTCTGCTTAGTAAAAAACGCGTAAATATTTTGCGCCAAAATGTGGCGCATGTTTCATTTTCGCACCATTGCGGGGCGCTGTTTTTATTATTTCCTGTCTACACTCAGCTTATTGCGACGCGAAATCGTGCGCAAAAACTGGCACTACTTTTGCTTATAAGAGGATGGCCACAGACAGGTAAAAGACGTTTCCCAAATGTCCTATAACGATAATTTTCGCCTCACAGGAAGCATTATGAAAAAGATGATGATAGCCACACTGGCTGCCGCCAGCGTGCTGCTTGCCGTTGCAAATCAGGCGCATGCTGGCGCGACGCTTGATGCCGTACAGAAAAAAGGTTTTGTGCAATGCGGGATCAGTGATGGATTACCTGGGTTCTCTTATGCCGATGCTGACGGTAAATTTTCAGGTATTGATGTTGATATTTGTCGTGGTGTTGCCGCTGCTGTATTTGGTGACGACACGAAAGTGAAATATACCCCGCTCACTGCAAAAGAACGCTTCACCGCTTTACAGTCAGGGGAGGTGGATTTGCTCTCCCGTAATACGACCTGGACTTCATCTCGCGATGCCGGGATGGGAATGGCATTTACCGGCGTCACTTATTACGACGGCATTGGCTTCCTGACTCACGATAAAGCGGGACTAAAAAGCGCGAAAGAACTGGATGGCGCTACCGTCTGTATTCAGGCGGGTACTGATACCGAACTCAACGTTGCCGATTACTTTAAGGCAAACAATATGAAGTACACACCAGTGACTTTCGATCGCTCTGACGAATCAGCGAAGGCACTGGAATCTGGTCGCTGCGATACGCTGGCCTCGGATCAATCACAACTGTATGCCCTGCGCATCAAATTAAGCAACCCGGCTGAATGGATTGTCTTACCGGAAGTTATCTCCAAAGAACCGCTTGGGCCGGTAGTTCGCCGTGGCGATGATGAATGGTTCTCGATTGTACGCTGGACGCTTTTCGCCATGCTGAATGCTGAAGAGATGGGCATCAATTCCCAGAACGTCGATGAAAAAGCGGCTAATCCGGCAACGCCTGATATGGCACATCTGCTGGGTAAAGAAGGCGATTACGGCAAGGATCTGAAGCTGGATAATAAATGGGCTTACAACATCATCAAACAGGTGGGTAACTACTCGGAAATTTTTGAGCGTAACGTAGGTTCAGAAAGCCCGCTGAAAATTAAACGTGGGCAAAATAATCTCTGGAATAACGGCGGTATTCAGTACGCGCCGCCCGTGCGTTAAGTCGGTGTGAGGTAACGAGCGTCGCTACGGCGGCGCTCTCTTCAGCGTTATGCTTTCCGAGGTTTCTATGTCTCATCGCCGCTCAACCGTTAAAGGCTCACTCTCCTTTGCCAACCCTACGGTTCGCGCCTGGTTATTCCAGATCCTTGCCGTTGTTGCTGTTGTTGGCATTGTTGGTTGGCTATTTCACAACACTGTGACGAATCTCAGTAATCGTGGCATTACTTCAGGTTTTGCCTTTCTGGATCGCGGCGCTGGCTTCGGTATTGTCCAGCATTTGATCGATTACCAGCAGGGTGATACCTACGGACGCGTTTTCATTGTTGGCTTACTCAATACGCTACTGGTTTCTGCATTGTGTATTGTATTCGCTTCTGTTCTGGGCTTCTTTATCGGTCTGGCGCGACTTTCGGATAACTGGCTGCTACGAAAGCTTTCCACAATTTATATTGAGATCTTCCGTAATATTCCGCCGCTGCTGCAAATCTTCTTCTGGTACTTTGCCGTGCTGCGCAATTTGCCCGGACCACGCCAGGCAGTGAGTGCGTTTGATCTGGCCTTTTTGAGCAATCGTGGGCTTTATATTCCGTCGCCGCAGCTGGGAGACGGATTTATTGCGTTTATCCTGGCTGTTGTTATGGCTATAGTCCTTTCTGTTGGGCTATTCCGCTTTAATAAAACATACCAGATAAAGACCGGACAACTGCGCCGCACCTGGCCGATCGCCGCAGTGTTGATCATTGGTTTGCCTTTACTGGCGCAATGGCTTTTTGGCGCAGCACTACACTGGGATGTCCCAGCCCTTCGAGGCTTTAATTTCCGCGGCGGGATGGTTTTAATTCCTGAACTGGCAGCCTTAACGCTGGCGCTTTCGGTTTATACTTCTGCATTTATCGCCGAAATTATCCGCGCAGGGATCCAGGCAGTGCCTTATGGTCAACATGAAGCAGCTCGGTCACTGGGATTACCCAATCCGGTCACGCTACGCCAGGTCATTATTCCCCAGGCATTGCGGGTGATTATTCCACCGTTAACCAGCCAGTATCTCAACATCGTCAAGAACTCCTCTCTTGCCGCCGCTATTGGCTATCCCGATATGGTTTCGCTGTTTGCTGGCACCGTGCTGAACCAAACGGGGCAAGCCATCGAGACGATAGCCATGACCATGTCGGTCTATCTGATTATCAGCCTGACTATCTCGCTGCTGATGAATATCTATAACCGCCGCATCGCGATCGTTGAACGCTAAGGAGTCATGATGACAAAAGTATTGCTGTCTCATCCCCCGCGCCCGGCGAGCCATAACTCAAGCCGCGCGATGGTGTGGGTGCGAAAAAATCTGTTCTCCAGCTTGAGCAATAGCCTGCTGACTATTGGCTGCATATGGTTGATGTGGGAACTGATCCCACCGTTGCTGAACTGGGCATTTTTGCAAGCTAACTGGGTTGGCTCAACGCGTGCCGACTGCACAAAAGCCGGTGCCTGTTGGGTCTTCATCCACGAACGATTTGGTCAGTTTATGTATGGGCTTTACCCACACGACCAACGCTGGCGAATTAACCTGGCATTACTGATTGGGCTTGTATCGATCGCACCAATGTTCTGGAAAATACTCCCGTATCGCGGTCGCTATATTGCGGTATGGGCGGTGATTTACCCACTGATTGTCTGGTGGCTGATGTATGGCGGGTTTCTTGGTCTTGAGCGGGTTGAAACCCGGCAATGGGGCGGGCTGACGCTAACTTTAATTATTGCATCAGTTGGGATTGCGGGGGCGCTGCCGTGGGGGATCTTACTGGCGTTAGGTCGTCGCTCCCATATGCCGATTGTGCGTATCTTATCGGTCATTTTTATCGAGTTCTGGCGCGGTGTACCGCTGATTACCGTTCTGTTTATGTCTTCGGTCATGCTGCCGTTGTTTATGGCAGAAGGCACCAGTATCGACAAATTGATCCGCGCGCTGGTTGGCGTGATCCTGTTTCAGTCAGCATATGTTGCGGAAGTCGTGCGAGGCGGATTACAGGCGCTGCCTAAAGGGCAATATGAAGCGGCAGAGTCGCTGGCGTTGGGTTACTGGAAAACCCAGGGGCTGGTTATTCTGCCACAGGCGTTGAAGCTGGTGATTCCTGGGCTGGTAAATACCATCATCGCACTCTTCAAAGATACCAGCCTGGTGATCATCATCGGGTTGTTCGATCTTTTCAGTAGCGTTCAGCAGGCAACCGTTGATCCCGCCTGGTTGGGTATGTCGACGGAAGGGTATGTTTTCGCCGCACTGATCTACTGGATCTTCTGTTTCAGCATGTCGCGCTATAGCCAGCATCTGGAAAAACGTTTTAACACCGGGCGTACACCGCATTGAGGACACTATGAGCCAAATTTTACTGCAACCTGCTAACGCGATGATTACGCTGGAAAACGTCAATAAATGGTATGGGCAATTCCATGTTTTGAAAAATATAAATTTAACCGTGCAACCGGGAGAACGGATCGTTCTGTGTGGCCCTTCTGGTTCCGGTAAATCGACAACCATTCGTTGTATTAATCATCTGGAAGAACACCAACAGGGACAGATCGTGGTAGATGGCATCGAGCTTAACGAAGATATTCGCAATATTGAGCGCGTCAGGCAGGAAGTGGGAATGGTCTTTCAGCATTTCAATCTCTTCCCTCATCTGACCGTTCTACAGAACTGTACCCTGGCACCGATTTGGGTACGCAAGATGCCAAAGAAAGAGGCTGAAGCTCTGGCGATGCATTACCTTGAGCGGGTGAGAATTGCCGAACATGCGCATAAGTTTCCCGGACAGATTTCAGGTGGTCAGCAGCAACGCGTTGCCATAGCACGTTCACTTTGTATGAAACCAAAGATCATGCTGTTTGACGAACCTACGTCTGCGCTCGATCCGGAGATGGTGAAAGAAGTGCTGGATACAATGATTGGGCTGGCGCAGTCAGGTATGACAATGTTGTGCGTAACGCACGAGATGGGGTTTGCACGAACCGTCGCTGACCGGGTGATTTTTATGGATCGTGGGGAGATAGTGGAACAAGCTACACCTGATGAATTTTTTGCGCATCCTAAATCGGAGCGTACGAGGGCATTTTTATCGCAGGTTATCCATTAAGTTGTACATAGATTCGAAACGCAAAAAGGCCATCCTTTTGGATGGCCTTTCGCTTGATTTGATGTCTGGCAGTTCCCTACTCTCGCATGGGGAGACCCCACACTACCATCGGCGCTACGGCGTTTCACTTCTGAGTTCGGCATGGGGTCAGGTGGGACCACCGCGCTACTGCCGCCAGACAAATTCTTTTCTAATCTGCCGAACTTTAACCTAAAAAGTGGTGCTGATACCCAGAGTCGAACTGGGGACCTCACCCTTACCAAGGGTGCGCTCTACCAACTGAGCCATATCAGCACGCTAAATTTGATGCCTGGCAGTTCCCTACTCTCGCATGGGGAGACCCCACACTACCATCGGCGCTACGGCGTTTCACTTCTGAGTTCGGCATGGGGTCAGGTGGGACCACCGCGCTAAGGCCGCCAGGCAA
>SKEJ01000072.1_pt1 | contig 65801 bp, 57 predicted proteins | sample 4826721 | NCBI WGS metagenome assembly SKEJ01 (sample SAMN11008812, study PRJNA524170) | human gut metagenome | biome: Human fecal sample; material: Feces; isolation source: fecal sample from pouch patient p31 | host: Homo sapiens | place: Israel: Tel-Aviv | collected 2015-06-02 | reverse complement strand
GCAAGGCTTCCGTCCATGCCACGCGCGGCGTGCTCGACCTGGGCGCCGATACCCTGCCCAAGCTGATGCAGGACAACACCGACCGCAACCGCACCTCCCCGTTTGCCTTCACCGGCAACAAGTTCGAGTTCCGTGCCTGCGGCTCCGAGCAGAACGTCTCCGACTCCAACCTGGTGCTCGATGCCGCCGTGGCCAAGTCACTCAAGTCCTTCGCCGACGCACTCGAGGGTACGCCCGAGGATGAGTTCCAGGACGCCGCGCTCGAGTACTGCAAGAAGGTGCTGACCGACCACCAGCGCATCCTCTTCTCCGGCGATGGCTACTCCGACGAGTGGCCCGTCGAGGCCGAGAAGCGCGGCCTTGCCAACAACAAGACCACGGCCGACGCCCTGCCCGCCTTTGTTTCCGATAAGGCCATTGCGCTCTTTGAGGAGACGGGTGTCCTGACCAAGGCCGAGGCCCAGTGCCGCTACGACTGCAAGCTCGAGAAGTACAACAAGCTCATGAACATCGAGGCCACCACGATGGTTCGCGAGGCGCGTCGTACCTATCGCCCGGTCATTACCGCCTATGCCACCAAGGTCGCTAAGGGCCTTGAGACTATTCGTGCCGCCGGTGCCGAGGCCGCCATGCAGTGCGAGCAGAACACGCTCAACAAGCTCTGCAACGGCATCACCACCATCAACGACTCCATCAAGGCGCTCGACGCCGTGCATCAGAAGGCCGAGGCTCTCGATGGCCAGGAGCAGGCCAACGTGTATGCACATGAGGTCGTTCCCGCTATGGATACGCTGCGCGCCGCCGTGGATGCCATGGAGGAGATTGTGGCCGCTGACTACTGGCCGGTCCCGACCTACGACGACATTCTGTTCTATGTGTAACAGACACGTTTGATTTTGCGTGTGAAGGGGTCTCGCCTGTGTGAGGCCCCTTCTTTTTTGCCGCTTTGACCTGCTTTGAACTTGCAGCCGAGCGAGCGTTTCGCGCGGGGCATTTTAAAAGTTGTAACCTGTTTTGGCATGCGGACGTTTCGGGCGTTTGTTCATAAAGGGGAGGATGATCCGATGAGGGTATTCGATATCGTGTTTAGCCCGACCGGCGGAACGGAAAGGGCGTCTGGCTACATTGCCAATGCGTTGGAAGGGGAAACCGTTGCTGTAGATCTGACCGATAGCGGGCTTGGTTTTCGCACGGTTGCGATGACAAAAGAGGATGTAGCCGTGATCGCGGTGCCCTCGTATGGCGGGCGAGTCCCGGCTGTGGCTGCGGAGCGCTTGGGTATGATGCGGGGAAACGGTGCGCAGGCGGTTCTGGTTTGTGTTTACGGAAACCGCGCGTATGAGGACACGCTGGTCGAGCTTGAGGATGCGGCAAAGGGCGCGGGCTTTCGGGTGATCGCGGCGGTTTCTGCCATCGCCGAGCATTCTATTGTTCGCCAGTTTGCAGCCGGTCGGCCAGACCCACAGGACGCGGCGCAGCTCGCTGGGTTTGCGAATCAGATTCAGCAAAAGATGTCTGCAGGAGATGCTTCTGAGCCGGCTATTCCGGGTAATCGTCCCTATAAGAAAGCCGGGGGTACCGGCATGGTGCCTAGGGCCACAAAGGAGTGCACCGCCTGCGGGGCTTGCGTCGCAGCGTGTCCCGTTGGCGCTATCGATAAAGACGATCCCAAGCGGGTGGACAAAAAGGCCTGCATTTCCTGCATGCGCTGCGTTGCCGTGTGTCCGTGGGGCGCTCGCGCGGTAAATCCCGTCATGCTCTCTGCGGCTACCAAGATGTTGAGCAAAGTTTGTGCCGAGCGGAAGGAGTGCGAGCTGTTTATCTAGCGCAAGGGCTTTGAGTCTTCTTCATCTAATGTCAAGAAAGAACGAACCCGTGCGATGGTAACTCGCACGGGTTCGTACATTTTTGAGTTGGTGCCCCCAGCGGGATGTCCGCGTGCGGCTGGCGCCGCCCGCATTCGCTGCGTCGCTTCGCTCCTTGCGTGCTGCGCTGGAAAACGCTTCGCGTTTCCTCAGCTCCGCACCCTGTCGGGTTCGAATCCCGGCGCATGGGTAGCAAAAAGCCCGCTACCGAATTGGTAACGGGCTTCTCAGATTCTGTGGTGCCCCCAGCGGGATTCGAACCCGCGATATCCACCTTGAAAGGGTGGCGTCCTTGGCCGCTAGACGATGGGGACAGCGGGAAAGAGTATAGCAGACTTTTCTATCCGTTCACATATCGTTGGCAGATTGAAAAACCACCACACAGGAGTGGGTTTCTATTCCGATATTCAAATATCTCAATCTGTAACATCTGGGCGGGCAAATCGGCTCTATCTGTTACAGATCGAGACAGACGGCGGGCGTCGGGACGAATATCTCAATCTGTAACAGTAAGACGACTTTTAACGGTCTAGATGTTACAGATCGAGACAAACCGCTGGGACGGGTCAAAACCACCACAAAGGTGCCTGTCCCCTTTGTGGTGGCGGGGCGTTAGGGGAGGAGCTTCATCGCGGCGTCGTGGGCGGCGTGCTCGTAAGCGTCGTCGAGGGGCTTGAGCGGCAGCAGAGCGGTGGCCTGTGCATCGCCACGGCGCTCGAGAGCGTGGGCGATGAGCCAGTCAGCGAGCGCGGGGTTCTTGGGTAGTGCCGGTCCGTGTAGGTACGTGCCGATGACGCCCTTGTAGATGAGGCCTTCAAAGCCATCGTCGCCGTTGTTGCCGGTACCCGTGACGACGGACGTTCCGAGCGGCGTGGCCTCCGCATCGAGCAGGGTGCGGCCGCCGTGATTCTCGAATCCCACAAAGGGCTCGGGTGCCAGGTCGGTCTTGACGGCGACGTTGCCGATCAGGCGATCGGAGCCGCGCACGGTTTCGGCGGCAATGACGCCCAGGCCCTCGATGCGATTCTCGCCCATATAGTACGAACGGCCGAGTAGCTGATAGCTGCCGCAGATAGCGAGCAGCGAGCCGCCATCCTCAACATAGGCTGCGACCTTGTCTTTTTGAGCGAGCAGCTCGGGTGCCACAGCTAGCTGATCGCGGTCGGAGCCACCGCCCATCATGACGATGTCGGCGTCGGTGAGATCGAGCGTCTCGCCCATGCGGACCTCGTCCACGCGCGCGGGAATGCCGCGCCAAGCGCAGCGGCGCTCGAGGGCGATGACGTTGCCGCCGTCGCCATAGAGGTTGAGGGCATCGGGATACAGGTAGACGATGCGTAGCGGGCGCGAAAGCTCGACCGGCGCAATATCGGTGGGGACAACGCTGTCATCGGCGCGCGTTACGGCGTGGGAGGCGACCGAGCTCGCATCGGCGCTCTTAAGCTCGTTGAGCTCCTGGACCAGCGGCGGGAAGGCCGTGTAGTTGGCGACGGCGTAGAAAGTATCGCCAGCCTCCTCGTCCGCCACGGCGCCGATCGCTTGCTCGATATTCGAGATGATGGCGGCGTCGATGCCGGCGTACTTCAGACGTACCTGCATATCGTGTGCACGCGTGCCGCCGGCAAAGGCGACAAGCCCTGGGGTATCGGCGATGCGCTCGAAGTCGACGTCGTAGATCCACGATACATCGTGGCCGTCGGCATCGTTGTCGTTGAGGAAGAAAGCGCAGAGTCTGCCGCCTGCCGTTTTAATGGACTGAATCTGGCGATCGAAGCCCACGGGATTCTTGGCCAGGTTTGCCTCGACGGTACGGCCGGCGATATCCCAGCGCCCCATGCGTCCGCCGGCGGGCACATAGGCATCGAGCGTGGGCTGCAGGTGCGCCGTATCCACGCCCAACTCATGTGCGGCAAAGAATGCGGCGGCAACGTTGTAGACCATGTACAGACCGTTGTAGCGCGTGGCGATGTGTACGGCAGCCGCGTTGGGCGCAGATCCAAAGACCAGGTCAAAGCCGTAGCCGTCGCAGCCGAGCTCCACGCCCGTCACGCGACGGACAAGCGCAGGGCGTGCCCAACCGCACGAAGGACAATGATAGGCGCCGAGCTGGCCGTATTGCACGTAGTCGTACTCCAACGGGGTGTTGCACTGCGAGCAAAAGCGCGAGTCGCTAATGCGGTCAGACTCGGTGTCGGTGGCGCCGTCGATGCCAAAGGCGATGCTCATATTGGGGACGCGCGCGGCGATCGAGGCGCACAGCGGATCGTCGGCGTTATAGATGAGCGTCGTTGTCGGCGAAAGCTCCAGCGCGTGGGCGATGACGTCCTGGGTGTGGTCGATCTCACCGTAGCGGTCCAGCTGGTCGCGGAACAGGTTGAGCAGCACAAAGTAGGTCGGCTTGAGCTTGGGCAGGACGCGCACCGTGTAGAGCTCGTCGCACTCAAAGACGCCTACGCGCTTGCTGCTGGCGGTTCGCTTAAGGTTGCCGCGCGCCTCGAGCAGGGCACCAACCACGCCCGGCTCCATGTTGTTTCCGGCACGGTTGCATACCACGGTGGCGCCGCTGGCGGCAACGGCATCGGCGATGAGGTTGGAGGTGGTGGTCTTGCCGTTGGTGCCGGTGATCACCACGCTGCGGTCGACAAGGCCCGCGAGGTCGCTTAGCAGCTCGGGGTCGATCTTCATGGCGATGCGGCCGGGGAGTACGCCGCCCTGGCGCTTAAGGACGGAGCGCAGCCCCCAGCGGGCGATATCGCTCGAGGTGCAGGCGAGAGATGAGCGGAAGTTCATGAAGCCGTTCCTAACGTGAATGACATGGTCGTGACGTTTGTGCCGTTAAAAGCCGTAGCGGCGCGCAAATTCCTGGGCAAGCTGCGATACGTCTTCGCAAGCGCTGGCCCAGGGGGCAAAGTCGGGAGTATCCGAGATGATGCCGTCGGCCTCCCAAACTGCCTGATGCGAAAGGTCCCAGGGGTCGTGCGGTTCGGGCCGGCAGGGAAGGTACGGCGTCTGATACATGGGGTTCAGCAAAAAGAACGCGCCGCCCTCGCAGCGGTTGGCAAACTCACGCAGCGCGCGTGTCGCCGGGCGCATCTTGTTCGTTTTGAACAGCAAGATCGTGCGGGCGAGCAGGTACCAGGGGGAGTCCTCGAGGGCATCGGCCCCCATCTGTTCTTCGAGCTGGTGGGCCAGGGCAAAAAAGCCGTCCTCGTCTTCCAGGCGAGCGAGGGCGAGTAGCACGGTGCCTGCAGCTCGGGTGGGATAGCCTTCCGCCTTAAGAACGCGGCGAGAATAGTTGGCGGCAGCACGGTAGCGAGCGCTCGCCATGCACAGCTGCGAGATGGCCTCGAGCGTGTGGAGCCACCCGATAAGAGCCGGCTCGCTTACGGTGAGATCGGCCGCCGTCACGCCGTCCGTCAAAACCTTGTTGGCCCAGTAGTGCGGGGCCTCCATGTCGAACCCGGGCACGCTTTGCTGCAAGTAATCGGCCGTGGTCGCCTCGAGCTTCATCAAGTCGCCTAGACAGGCGTCGACGGGCGTGTCCGCCAAAATGATGGCGAGCAGCTGGGCATCGACGGCCAGCGCGTCGACGCGGACGATCTTGAGCAGCTCGTCGCGCATGTCGTCGAACAGGCGGTTGCGCGTCTGCTCAAACTCCTCGTCGCTGCCCATGTCCTCGATGCGATGGAGTTCGTCGAGCAAGTGGCGGTGGACGCCGGCATAGGACAGCAGCGCCTGGGCATGCTCGGTCTGCGCATACTTATGAGGGTTGACGCTCACGTCGTTATGGACAAGCTCGCGTGCTGCATCGGTGAGTTCGGGGTGCGACGCAAGGTAGGCGCGCTCCAGGTAGGCGGGGATGTAGACGCTCGGATCCATTAGAGGTCTCCTCCCTTAAACGGCAAGCCCTGCTCGGCCGCCCGCAGGATGCGCTCGTCGATCTGGGAACGCACGATATCGTTGGTGGCGACCCAGGCGGCAAAGCTGGCATTGTCGGGGGCGCCCAGGCCCTCCTGCAGTACCGGCGTCGCCTCGGACAGCGCAAGGACAAGCTCGTCGGTGGAGCCCACGCCCACGTTGACGCGGGCATAGACGCCATCGGGAAACTCGGTTTGGAAGTAGAGTGCTTCGGCCGCGTGCGGGCATGAGCGCACCAGGATGCGCAAGTAGCGCTCGGCACCCTCGTAGTCCAGCTCGCGCCAGGCAGCGCTCATCAGCGCGATGAGCGTCCATGGGTCCAAGTCGCGCTCCGCGTCCTTGGGACGACGGCGTAGCGGCGTGTTGGTGAGATAGGGGACGGAGTGGGCAGAGCGAAAGCGTTTGAGCTCCTCGGCAGGGTATTCGAGCTTTGCCATGGCAAGCATCGCAGTATGGCGGACGCCGGCGGGGTCGTTGGGTGCAAAGTCCAGGCTGCGGTTTGCGGCTTCGAGCGACATGCGATAGCGGCCGCTAATGAGGGCGCGCGACGCAAGGGCGGCAAGCCAGCGCAGGTAGGGGCGGCGCATAAGGTCGCCAGCGGCCTCGCGCTCGTAGGGGTCCTGCGCCGAGGCGATCTTGAGCGCCAGGTCGTGCTCCACCTCGTCGCACTTGGACACCAGATACTGTACGTATTCCTCGTTGGATTCGGCGGTGAGGGCGGTCAGCATGCGCTGGGCATCCCAGTTGGTGGGGTCGAGCGCGGCTGCCTCGCGAAGCATGTTCTCGGCAGCGGCCTCTTCTTGCTCTGCCTGGGTATCGTCAGGGATAAAGGGAATGCGGTAGTCGACAGCCTCGACTACCTTGGCAATAAGGTGCCCGGCGCGGTCGCGGTCGTGCACGATGAGCGGCGCGGGGTTGCGGGTGAATTGTTCCATCAGACGCTCTACGGCGGCACCGTCGGTGAGCGGGATATTGTCGCGGCGCAAGGCCTCAAGAACGAGGCGATGGCAATCCTCTTGAATGGGATCGAATGCCATGGGGCCTCCTTTGCTGCGGTTAGGGTTCAAATGTCTCTATATAAGGTTCTAGTTTACCCGCATGTGGCACACCGGGGGTGCCGCACTTGGACATGCACCTTTGCACCACGAAGACGGATGTCAGACGGATGTCGCACAAATGTCGGCACCTTGGACGACTGAGTGGTATCACGGTGCCGCAAACGGTCGATTTTTGGCGGCGAACGGGGCGCATTTTGGAGGGGCACAGTCCTGCCCGGGATATGTGGTCAACCTTGATAAAACGTTTGCCCAGCTTGGGAGTATGGATGCCGCACAAGGGTCTTCAGGGATAGAAAAAACGTTTCATCATTGTTGGCTTTAGGTGAATAACCGACCAACCAGAACGGTAAAATAGTGTTTGTCTGAGCGTTGAGACGTTTAGACATCGCGCATTGTCATCGCCGGCAACGCGCAAAACGGTCCTAACGGAGCCAATCGGGTGCTCCGTTATATACGCAAGTCTAAGAGGGGCTTGTTTAGGAGGCACAGTATGGGACGTTTTACCAATCCTCGCGATCTGTACTTTGGTGAGGGCGCTCGCCACGAGGTGAAGAACCTCAAGGGCAAGAAGGCCATCATCGTTTCTGGCGGCAGCTCTATGCGCCGCGGCGGGTTCCTGCAGGACGTTGAGGCCGACCTCAAAGAGGGCGGCTTCGAGGTCAAGCTGTTCGAGGGCGTCGAGTCCGATCCGTCCATCGAGACGGTCATGAAGGGCGCCGAGGCCATGCGCGAGTTCGAGCCCGACTGGATTATCGCCATCGGCGGCGGCTCTCCCATCGATGCCGCTAAGGCCATGTGGGTCTTCTACGAGTATCCCGAGGAGTCCTTCGACAACATCATCCAGCCGTTCAGCTTCCCTGAGCTGCGTCAGAAGGCTCACTTCTGCGCCATCTCCTCTACCTCCGGTACCGCTACCGAGGTCACTGCCTTCTCCGTCATTACCGACTACGCCAAGGGCATCAAGTACCCGCTGGCCGACTTCAACATCACCCCTGATGTCGCCATCGTCGACCCCGAGCTTACCTACACCATGCCCGCCAAGCTGTGCGCTCATACCGGCATGGACGCTCTGACCCACTGCATGGAGGCCTACGTTTCCACCTGCGCTTCCATGTTCACCGACGCCAACGCTCTGCACGGCATCCGCGAGATCGTCGAGTGGCTGCCCAAGTCCTATGCTGGCGACCATGAGGCCCGTCAGCACATGCACGAGGCTCAGTGCATCGCCGGTATCGCCTTCTCCTCGGGCCTGCTCGGCATCGTTCACTCCATGGCTCACAAGACCGGTGCTGCCTTCGAGAACGGCCACATCATCCACGGTGCTGCTAACGCCATGTACCTGGGCAAGGTCATCCAGTGGAACTCCAAGGATCCCCGTGCTGCCGAGCGTTATGCTTACGTGGCCAAGGAGATTCTGCACCTTCCCGGCGAGACCAACGAGGAGCTCATCGCCGCGCTCGTCCAGAAGATTCGCGACCTCAACGACCAGCTCAACATTCCGCAGTCCATCAAGGATTACGCGAATGGTGGCGTGAAGGTCGACGCCGAGAACCCGCAGATGGTCTCCGAGGAGGAGTTCCTCGCCAAGCTGCCCGAGATCGCCGCGAACGCCGAGCAGGACGCCTGCACGCCCGAGAACCCGCGTGAGACCAAGGCTGCCGACTTCGAGAAGATCCTCAAGGCCTGCTACTACGACACCGACATCGATTTCTAATCGACTCTTGTTATCGTAACGAGGGGCTCCGCACGTATCTGTACGGAGCCCCTTTCTTTTTTTAGAGAATGGGATAGTTATGGCTGCAATTTTCAATAGCCCCAGCAAGTACATCCAGGGCCCGGACGAGCTGGCCAAGCTCGGTTCCTATGTCGAGCCGCTCGGCGCTAAGGCCCTCGTCATCGTGACGCCTTCGGGCAAGAAGCGCGTCGGTGCCAAGATCGAGGGCGGCTTTGCCGAGGCCAAGGCCGAGCTGCTGTTCGAGGACTTTAACGGCGAGTGCTCCAAGGGCGAGGTCGATCGTCTGGTTGCGCTCGCTCGCGACAACGGTTGCGACATCATCGTCGGCGTCGGTGGCGGCAAGATCCTCGACACCGCGAAGGCCGTTGCCTACTACCTGGAGTCCCCGGTCATCATTTGCCCCACCATTGCTTCGACCGATGCTCCGTGCTCGGCACTTTCGGTGCTCTACACCGACGACGGCCAGTTCGACAAGTATCTCTTCCTTAAGGCAAACCCCAATATTGTCCTGATGGATACGACGGTTATCGCGGCGAGCCCGGTGCGCCTGACGGTTTCCGGCATGGGCGATGCGCTCGCAACCTACTTTGAGGCCCAGGCGACGCATGATGCCGACGGCGGCACTTGCGCCGGCGGCAAGGGCGGCATGGCCGGCCTGGCGCTCGCCAAGCTCTGCTACGAGACGCTTATGGCCGATGGCGTCAAGGCCAAGGTCGCGTTGGAGAAGGGTGCGCTCACGCCCGCCGTCGAGCACATCATCGAGGCCAACACGCTGCTCTCCGGTATTGGCTTTGAGAGCTCGGGCCTTGCTGCTGCTCATGCCATCCACAATGGCCTGACGATGCTGCCCGAGTGCCACGGCATGTATCACGGCGAGAAGGTCGCCTTTGGCACCATCGTCCAGCTGGTACTCGAGGATGCTCCGACTGAGAAGCTTGAGGAAGTCTTGGGCTTCTGCATTGAGCTGGGCCTGCCGGTCACGATGAAGGAACTTGGCGTTGCCGAGCTTACGCGCGAGCAGGCCATGATTGTTGCCGAGGCCGCCTGCGCGCCCGATGACACCATGTGCAACATGCCGTTTGAGGTGACGCCCGAGATGGTCGCAAACGCCATCCTGGGTGCCGACGCGCTGGGCCACTACTATCTCATGGATGAGTAAATCAAGCTAAGGAAGGGGCAAAGCCAACAGATGGCTTTGCCCCTTTTTGCTATGGAGCAAAGTGGCCTTCTCCAATGCACAAGTTGGTGCAGGGGTCAGGTTACTTTGCACCAACCGTTGTTTGATGAAGGGCGGATTCTCGTATGGCGCTTCCTATGGTTTATGGCGGTCCCGGTCGGTATGTTCAGGGACCGGGCGAACTGTCGCGTCAAGGCAGGTATTTGTCATGGTTGGGCTGCGCTGCCTATGTCTTGTTTGACCAGGGCACCGAGGATCGGCTGTGCAGGCAGATCGTCGATGGATTTCTGGACGAAGATCTAAGCGAGCCGTTCTTTAAGATTTATGACGGTCCGTGTACGGAAGAGGCCGTTGTCGAAATGGCTAAGGAAGCCCAGGCCGAGTATTGCGACATGGTAGTGGGTATTGGCGGCGGCAAGATGCTCGATATCGCCAAGGCCGTTGCGTTTTATGCCGAGTTGCCGTTGTGCGTATGCCCCACGGCGGCTTCGATGGACGGTCCGTGCAGCGAGATTTCGGTGCTGTATCACGAGGATGGGTCGTTCGACCGCTATCTGATGCTCGAAAAGAATCCAGATTTGGTTGTGGTCGATACCGGCGTGGTCGCGGCGGCTCCGCTGCGTATGACGGTCGCTGGTATGGGCGACGCGCTGGCAACGTACTTCGAGGCGCGTTCGTGCGCCGCGGCGCACGGTACCAACGAGCACGGTGGCGAGCCGGGGCACTTGGCTCTGGTCGCGGCTCGCGCCTGCTACGACACGCTCATGGAGTGCGGCGTCGCTGCCAAGCGCGATCTCAAAAAGGGCCGTACATCGCCGGCAGTTGAGCGCCTGATCGAGTGCAATATTCTGCTCTCGGGCGTCGGCTTTGAGAGCGGTGGCTTGGCGTTGGCGCATGCCATCGCCAACGGTCTGACGATTCTGCCCGAGTGCAAGGCAATGCATGGCGAGGCCGTGGCATTTGGCCTGGTGGTGCAGCTGCGCCTGGAGCGTGCACCCGAGCTTGATCAGGTGCTCGAGTTTTGCCAGCGCGTTGGTCTGCCGACGACGCTCGAGGAGCTGGGCCTTGGCGAGATTTCCGATGCCGATTTGCAGGGTGTTGCAAATGCGGTCTTTAGAAATGAGCGTAATATGGCCAACGAGCAGGCAAAGGTGACCCAACAAAAGCTCGTGCAGCTCATGTGCGAGGCATATTTGGCGCTTGATTGACCTTGTGCAATCGAGGCGGCGATAGGCCATGGGCTATTTGCCGCAAAGATGCGCCGCGTGTAATTTGCCCGAGGCGTGGGCCGATAGCGTATCATTATCTCTTGCTTGTTTGCACTGCTCAGGGAGGGGCCGCGCATGGCGCAGGAACACGATCTGTTTGATGACATTATCGAGATCAGCAAGGGTTTCGACTTTCTTAAAAACCCGCTTGGCGGTGTGACCGATGCACTCGATCCATCGGCGCCGCAGTGGAATCCTGCCGACTATAAAGAGCGTCCGCGCGGCAACACCATTCCGTGCCTGACCTGCAAAAACGAAAAGAGCGGCTGCACCGCGTGCATGGACGTGTGCCCGGTCAACGCTATCGAGGTCGAGGAAGACGCCATCGAGATCCTCGACTCCTGTCGCAAGTGCGGCCTGTGCGCTGCTGCTTGTCCGACCGAGGCGATCATCTCGCCGCGCCTGGCGCCTAAAAACCTGTATGACGATATCGTCTCTGCTGCTACGAGTCACGAGACCGCCTACGTCACCTGCACGCGTGCCCTCAAACGCATGCCGCGCGAAAACGAAGTCGTCGTTGCCTGCGTGGGCGATATTACGGCCGAGACCTGGTTCTCGGTACTGGCCGACTATCCCAACGTGAGTGTGTACCTGCCGTTGGGTGTGTGCGATAAATGCCGCAACACCGGCGGTGAGGACATTCTGGGCGAGGCGATTGCGAAGGCCGAAGAGTGGACTGGCACGGGCATGGGCCTGGAGGTCGACCCCAAGAGCCTCAAGTGCCATAAGCGCCGCGAGTACGAGCGCAAGGAGTACATGGAAAAGATTGCCCGCACCACGGGCCTGACGGTGACCAAGCTCAACCCGGCGACGGCGGCGCTGGCCTCGGTGACGCAAAAGCTCAAGGCCCATCGCCATCAGATTACCCAGCTGGAGCGCACGCTCAACACCATGTGCGGCACCACGACGACCAAGCGTCGCCGTTCGCTCACCCATGGGCGGCAGCTGGTGCTCTCGACACTGCAGAACCATCCCGAGCTTGCCCAGAATATGCAGGTGAGCACGCCGGAGTGCGATTTTGAAAAGTGCACGTCGTGCGGCGAGTGCGTCAATGTATGCCCCACGTTCGCCTGCGATCTGGTGGGAAGCGGTCGCTTTGCACTGGAATCCACGTATTGTTTGGGTTGCGGTGCCTGTGTCAAGGTTTGTCCCGAGCATGCGCTCAAGCTTGTTGAGCACGACGCGTCCAATCTGGTCGTCGTCGATCCCGAAGCCGAGGAAAAGGCCGCCCAGAAGGCGAAGGCTCACGAAGAAGCTGAGAAGGTCAAGGCCGAAGCAAAGGCCAAGCTCGACAAGATGCTCGACCAGGTAGAAAAGCTCGCGGACTAGCTTAAAGAGCGTAAATGATGGCCGGTGGGACAGGTGCTGCCCCGCCGGCCAAAAAAAGTTGCGGTGGAATAGTTCCTGTTTTGCCCTTAAGCTGGCCATTCTAGGAACTATCCCGCCGCAACTAATAGATGGTTAGTTCATGCTGCTTTGGTGGCCGGTTCGACCGGTACCGTTGCGCGTCACGGTTTCATGGAGCAAAAAGAACCCGGGGACCTGTTTTGTCTCGGTGTATTCCATAAGGATGCCGTCGGCGTTGTAGGTCTGCCCGCGTATAACGGCGAGTGCGTTAAAGTCGTCGAGATCGAGCACGCGCGTATCCTCGGGCGTGGGATGCTCGATCGTCACATCGCGTTTGCCTGTGGCAATCTTAATGCCAAGATCTTCTTCGAGGTAACGATAGATCGAGTCGTTGACAATCTCGGGTGTCAGCCCCGGTACCTGTGAGCTTAGGTAATAGGAGTCGTCGGAGCACACGGCTTGTCCGTCTGCATAACGGATGCGTTTGGCGCGTGTGAGCTCACAGCCTTCGGGAAACCCGGTAATCTTGGAGAGCGCCTTGCTGCAGATGAGGAGCTCAAAGACGGTGGTGACAGTCTTGAGCTCAAAGCCTCGGTTGACCGCGATTTCCTTAAAGGTCTCGAGTCCGCCGCCACCACGACTCTTCTCGTCACTGATGTTGCGAATGACGCGCATGCCTTTGCCTTGCTGGGGGAGCACGTAACCATCTGCCGCAAGCATCGAGATGGCGCGACGGACCGTCATGCGCGAACAGTCAAACAGCTGCGTGAGCTCAGTCTCCGAAGGCAGATAGCTCTGATAGGCGTATGTGCCGTCGTCAATCGACTGCTTCACGTTGTCATAAATAGTTTGGAAGATGGCTCGCGCCATGACGGTCTCCTAGAGCTGGGTGCGTGAACGACGGATGAGGGCCGTCCGCGCAGGTGTCAATCGATTTACTTGCTGGGGTCGATTATATATTTACCCATGGCACGCAGAGCTGGGTCTGACAGGATGGCGCCGAGTTCGTCGAGGGAAGCCACCTTGGCGACCATCGAGGATACGTCGAGCCTGCCAGAGTCGATGAGCTCGAGCGCGCGACGCTGCGTATAAGGGTTGATGTAGGACGAGGTAAGCACAAGCTCCTTCTGGAAGACCTCGAAGGGCTTGACGGTGATTGTCTCATCGGGCTTGGTGAGGCCGAACATCATGACCGTAGCCTTGTGGCCGGCGATCTGGATGGCCTGCTCGATGGTGACGGGCTTGCCAACACACTCGATAACGACATCGACGTTGCCGACGCCCTCCTGCTCCAGGCGGGCCGGGACGTCCTCGTGGATGGAATCAATTGCCAGGTCGGCGCCGAGTTTGAGCGCAACCTCGCGCTTGCCTTCGACGGGCTCGAGCAAGACAACCTTGGTGGCGCCGGCGTTTTTAGCAAGCTGCATCATGAGCAGACCGATCATGCCACCGCCGATAACGACAACTGTGCTGCCGGGCTTGATGTTGCACATATCGATGCCGTGCAGGCAGCAGGCGACGGGCTCGGTCATAGCACCCTGCTCAAAGCTGGTGTGATCGCCCAACTTGTAGACTTGCTGCATATCGACGGAGCAGTACTCGGCAAAGCCGCCGTTAACGGTGGTCCCGTAACCGGTCATATGCTCGCAGTAGTGGTTGATTCCGTCGCGGCAGGGTTCGCAGCAGCCGCAGGGATGGTTTGGGTCGATGCACACGCGATCGCCCGGTTTAAAGCCAGCGACATCGCTGCCCACGGCCTCGACAACGCCCGCAAACTCATGACCAAGGATCGTGGGCGGGGTAACGTCCGCTGCGCCCTTGTCGCCTTCATAGATATGAACGTCGGTACCGCAGACGCCGCAAGCTTTGACGTTGATCAGAACGTCGCGCCTGCCCACGGCCGGCTTTGCCGATTCCTCGACTCTGAGGTCGTGCTTTCCATAGAAGACCGCGCTTTTCATGGTGACTCCTTAACGTGGCGGTGAATGTTGTAATGAAGTATAGGCATGTATATAGATATAGACAAGCATATCTAGACAAGTAGAAAAGAATTATGAATTGTGGCCATCAGCTATATCAGCTTTAGCAGGTGAAATACTGGACATATACCGTTTACGGCTAATAATCAACCATTTACCGACCGTAGTATTGATGCTAACTTGTCTAGATAAGTGATATGATAAAAATAGAAGCGCAAGAAGTCAGGGACACGGGCCCACCCGTCCTATTGCACGAGGTACACGCAAACGGCGCGTCTGCGGTCTCGAGTGAAGCCAAAACCGCAGCGCTCCGAATGAAGAGAGGGGGATTCCCCGTCATGATGCAAAAGATACAACGTTTCGGCGGTGCAATGTACACGCCTGCAATTCTTTTCGCATTTTCCGGAATCGTCGTCGGCCTGGGTACGTTGTTTACCACCGAGGCGATCTTTGGCGAGATGGCCACTGCGGGCCATCTTTGGTTTGATTGCTGGAATGTGCTGCTCCAGGGTGGTTGGACGCTCTTTAACCAGATGCCGTTGCTGTTTTGCGTAGCGTTGCCAATCTCGCTCGCGAACAAGCAGAACGCTCGCTGCTGCATGGAGGCTTTGGCCATCTACCTTACCTTCAACTACTTTGTAAGCACAATCTTGGGGCAGTGGGGCCCTGTCTTTGGGGTCGACTACTCTGTCGAGGCGGGCAGCGGTACTGGTCTTGCCACTATCGCAAGCATCAAAACGCTTGATATGGGCATCATGGGCGCGCTTATCATTTCAGGTATCGCCACGATGCTTCACAACAAGTACTTCGACACCGAACTTCCTGAGTGGTTGGGCGTGTTCTCGGGCTCCGTGTTCATCTATATGATCGGTTTCTTCGTTATGGTTCCGGTCGCTCTTATCGCCTGCCTGGTGTGGCCGCATGTCCAGGCTGCTATCTCCGCCTTCCAGGGATTCATCCTTTCCGCCGGTACGTTCGGCGTGGGCGTCTTTGCTTTCTTCGAGCGCGTGCTGATCCCTACAGGCCTGCACCACTTTATCTATACGCCGTTCTATTACGACAACGCGGCGGTCAACGGTGGCATCTTTGCTGCTTGGGCCAACATCCTGCCCCAACTGGCTGCCGATCCGAGCATTGCTCTTAAGGATGCCGCACCCTGGGCTGCCTATACCTGCCCTGGTTGGACTAAGGTCTTCGGCTCGCTCGGCGTCGCCATTGCGTTTTATATGACCGCCAAACCCGAGCGCAAGCAGCGCGTCAAGGCTCTGCTCATTCCCGTCACCCTTACCGCTATGCTTTGCGGTATCACCGAGCCGCTTGACTTCACCTTCCTGTTCATTGCGCCCGGCCTGTTCGTCGTCCACTGCGTGCTCGGAGCGCTCGGCTGCATGGCTCAAAACCTCCTTGGCGTCGTGGGCATCTTCGACGGCGGAATCATCTCGATGCTCTCGTGGGACTGGCTGCCCCTTTGGGCCGCACACGGTCTGCAGTACGCCATCTCCATCCTTGTCGGTCTGTGCTTTACCGCTCTTTGGGTCGTGGTCTTCCGTTTCTTGATCATCAAGTTCGACTTTAAGACCCCCGGTCGCGAGGATGACGATGTTGAGGTCGAGCTCAAGTCCAAGGCCGACTACAAGCAAAAGCAGAGCGGTGCTGCTGCTAGCAAATCGGTCGCCCAGAGTAAGGATGACGAGCGCTTGGTGCTTGCCGAGAACATCCTCGATCTACTCGGTGGCACGGACAACGTCATCGATGTAACTAACTGCGCTACCCGTCTGCGCGTTAACGTCAAGGACAAGGGCGCCGTTGCACCCGAGGCTTCCTTCAAGGCAATCGGTACGCATGGCTTGGTGGTCCAAGGCCAGTCAATCCAGGTCATCATCGGCCTTACCGTCCCGCAGGTTCGCGAGAAGTTCGAGAGTCTTCTGTAAACCATCGTCCATCGAAACAATCGGCCTTGCAGAGCCGGTATGCACCGCAAGGCCGATTCTAGAGATAAAAACTCCACTTCTAGGTAACAATTCCAAACCGTGCAGGCCGCGTACGGGGATGGATTGAGCAAGCGGCCAGAATGAGGAGGACATCATGTCCAAGAAAAACTATGCCGTGACCATTGCCGGCGGTGGCTCTACCTTCACCCCGGGCATCGCTCTGATGCTGCTTGAGGAGCGCGACCGCTTCCCGGTCAACAAGGTGACCTTCTACGACAACAACGCCGAGCGCCAGGAGACCGTGGCCAAGGCCTGCGAGATCTACTTCCACGAGAACGCCCCCGAGGTTGAGTTTAGCTACACCACCGACCCCGAGACCGCATTCACCGGGACCGACTTCGTCCTTGCTCACATCCGCGTCGGCCTGTACGCCATGCGTGAGCTCGACGAGAAGATTCCTCTCAAGTACGGCTGCGTTGGCCAAGAGACCTGCGGTGCCGGCGGTATCGCCTACGGCATGCGCTCCATCGGCGGCGTTATCGAGATCCTCGACTACATGGAGAAGTACAGCCCCAACGCCTGGATGCTCAACTACTCCAACCCCGCGGCCATCGTCGCCGAGGCTTGCCGCGTGCTGCGCCCCAACAGCCGCATCATCAACATCTGCGACATGCCGATCGACCTCATGGATAAGATGAGCCGTATGTGCGGCATCAAGGATCGTCGCGAGCTGCAGTATAGCTACTACGGCCTCAACCACTTTGGTTGGTGGAGCAAGATCTACGACAAGGACGGCAACGACCTCATGCCGCAGATTAAGGAGCACATGGCTAAGAACGGCTACCTGGACGGCATCGAGCACGAGGCCGGCAAGGAGCAGCATGTCGAGGAGAGCTGGATTCACACCTTCGGCAAGGCCAAGGATGTCTATGCTGTCGATCCCGAGACGATTCCCAATACCTACCTCAAGTATTACCTGTACCCGGACTATGTCGTCGAGACGTCTGACCCCAACTACACTCGCGCCAATGAGGTTATGGACGGCCGCGAGAAGAAGGTCTTTGGCGCTTGCCGCGACATCATCGCCAAGGGTACTGCCAAGGACGGCGGCTTTGAGCCAGATGTACATGCCAACTACATCGTCGACCTTGCCTGCGCACTGGCCGAGAACACGCTCGAGCGCTTCCTGCTGATCGTCCCCAACGATGGCGCTGTGCCCAACTTCGACCCGACGGCCATGGTCGAGGTGCCTTGCATCGTCGGCTCCAACGGCTTTGAGAAGATCTGCCAGGGCCCGATTCCGCAGTTCCAGAAGGGTCTCATGGAGCAGCAGGTTTCCGTCGAGAAGCTCGTTGTCCAGGCTTGGGTCGAGGGCAGCTACCAGAAGCTCTGGCAGGCACTCACGCTCTCCAAGACCATTCCTTCGGCGAGCGTTGCCAAGCAGATCCTGGACGAGCTCATCGAGGCCAACAAGGATTTCTGGCCCGAGCTTAAGTAAGGACTGCAGTCTCGAACTCTCACTCATCTCTGCTTCATTTGCGCCGCCGTGGCGTCCGGGTTCGCCCAGATGCTGCGGCGGCGCTATACTTATGCAGTTTGAAGTACCTGTACCAAAAGGAGCTGTCGTGTCCCTTTCCATCGGTATCGTGGGCCTGCCCAACGTGGGCAAGTCGACGCTGTTCACCGCGCTTACCAAAAAGACCGGCCTTGCCGCCAACTACCCGTTTGCCACGATCGACCCCAACGTGGGTATCGTCGATGTGCCCGATAGCCGCCTGCAAAAGCTCGCCGACATCGTCAACCCCGGCCGCATTGTGCCGGCTACGGTCGAGTTTGTCGACATCGCAGGTCTGGTGAAGGGCGCTAACGAGGGCGAGGGTCTGGGCAACCAGTTCTTGGCAAACATCCGCGAGACCGACGCTATCTGCGAGGTCGTGCGCTACTTTAAGGACCCCAACGTCATGCGTGAGGTGGGCCGCACGGGCGAGTTCGTCGATCCCGCCGGCGATGCCGACACCATCATGACCGAGCTCATCCTGGCCGACATGGGCACGCTCGAGAAGCAGCTGCCCAAGCTCGAGAAGGAGGCCAAGCGCGACAAGGAGCTCATGCCCAAGTTTGAGGTCGCCAAGCGCCTGCTTGCCTGGCTCAACGAGGGCAAGCGCGCCGCGTCCATGGAGATGACCGACGAGGAGCGCGCCGCTGCCAAGGGCTTGTTCCTGCTCACCATGAAGCCCATCCTGTATGTGGCCAACGTAGACGAGGACATGCTCAACGAGGACCTGGCGCCCATTGATGGCGTCAAGCCGCTGCCGATCTGCGCCAAGATCGAGGCCGAGCTTTCCGAGCTCGATCCCGAGGACGCTGCCGACTACCTGGAGAGCCTGGGCCTGGAGCAGCCCGGTCTGGACGTGCTCGCTCAGGCTGCCTACAAGCTGCTCGGCCTGCAGTCGTTCTTTACGGCTGGCGAGATGGAGGTCAAGGCCTGGACGGTGCGTCAGGGCGCGACCGCCCCGCAGGCCGCCGGTGTCATCCACACCGACTTTGAGCGTGGCTTTATTAAGGCCGAGGTCATTGGCTACGACGACTACATCGAGCTCGGTGGCGAGCAGGGCGCCAAGGCTGCCGGCAAGCTGCGTATTGAGGGCAAGGACTATGTCATGGCCGATGGCGACGTCGTGCACTTCCGCTTTAACGTGTAAGGACGACGCATATGTTTAAATATGGCAAAAAAGCTGGCTACATGGGTATTGCGCTGCTCGTACTTGCGGTGATTCCGCTGGTGGTCGCAGCGTGTGTTATCCCCAACATTGGTCCCGAGGTGGCAACGAAGTTTAATGCCGCCGGCGAGGCGACGCGCTGGGGCAAGAGCTACGAGCTGCTGGCGTTGCCGGTGCTCAATCTGCTGCTGAGCGTGGCGACGTACTTTACGGCGGGACGCCAGGCTAAAAACAATGATGACTCCGCCGCCATGGCGCGCATCGTGTGCGAGCGCTACCTGCGAAACGGCTGCATCACGGGTGTGTTTCTCAACGTAATCAACGTCTACTTTATGTATTCGGCGATTACCGGTATGGGCTTTGGCCTGGGCTTTTAGCTTGCGCCTTTAGGCAACGAGCCTGCAAGCATATTCGATGGCTGCTGCGAGGCCGCCGCTCGATCGTGGTTGAAAGACCATGTCGGCGGCGGCCTCGTTTTCGTATCCGGCGCCGCGGAGGGCGAGCGCGATGCCGGCTTCCAAAAGGAGCGACAGGCCGCGTTGGCTGGTTACGATTACGGCAGCCTGATTGAGCGAGCAGCTGTGCGCTTGGCATTGGATGGCAAGTTCACCTTGCGCCGGGCAAGGGACCAAAACGGCGGTGACGCGACTTGATAGCAATGCAAATGCTGTGCGCTCATCGGGCGAAAGACATTCTGCTTCAACGACGACGAGCTTGGGCGGTGCGCTGTTTGTGCGAAGCGTGGCTCGGTACGTGCGGACCGAAGAACCCGACATAGAAAACTCCTGTGTATTCGGCAAAACGTAAACTATAGTTTACGTTTATGTTCGGCTCCATTTCAAACTCGTCTGCATGGACGAACGTGCGAAACAGATTCTTGGCAGGCGGGTCGAAGAGGCACGCAGAGACCTTGGTATCTCCAAGGTTGATTTTTGTGTGGCGACAGGAATCAGCCGACCCTACCTCGACCGAATCGAAGATGGGACGGCAAATTTCACGCTCAAGGTTCTATTTAAGATCGCGCCCGCACTCGGCATGACGGTGTCAGAGCTTCTCGAAGGTATCGAATAGGGAATACCCGTCGACAACTGAATTACGCCATTGGGATACGGTCGTGGTTGACTTGGCTGTAGAACAGGCGCTGAATCTCGGCCGCATCACGTGACTGGCCGAGTGCCCACATGGTCTTGGCCACGAGCGTCTCGGTGGTCATGTCGTCGCCGCGCAGAATGCCCGGATGATCGGCGTAAGCACGGCCGACCTCATAAACGCCCAGATCGAGGCCCTCTTCGGGGACCTGCGTGGTCATAACGACGGTGCGACCCGAATCGACCCAGCGGAAAATTGCCTCTTGGAATGACTCGCCGGACTCGCCAAACTCGGGAATACCGCCAATGCCAAAGGTCTCAAGAATTACAGCATCGTAGCTATCGGCTAGGGCGTCCAGGATGCCCGGGTTCACGCCGGGCGTGAGCTTAAGGACAAACACACGCGGGTCAATACTGTCGTAGAAACGCACCGGGTTTTCGCCCTGATGGGTGCCGTGAAGCCCGTTGCGCACAATGCGGTCGTTGCGGATGTAGGCAATGGGCGGATAGTTGACGCTAATGAACGCGTTAAAGCTCATGGTGCGCTGCTTGCGGGCGCGCGTGCCGGCAATGGCGACGCCACCAAACACAATCGACACATCGTGCGAATGCTCGTCGAGCGCATAGAGCAGGCTCTGGTACAGGTTGAGTTTGGCATCAGTAAAAGGGTTGCCCATGGGCTTTTGCGAGCCGGTGAGCACGATGGGCTTGGGGCTGTCCTGAATCAGATAGGAAAGCGCCGCCGCGGTGTAGCTCATGGTGTCGGTGCCGTGTAGAATCACGAATCCGTCGTGGTCGGCATAGCCCTTGACGATGACGTCGCGGATACGCATCCAGTCACTGGGACGCATATTGGTGCTGTCGATGTTCATGGGCTGCACGACGTCGAGCTCGCAGAGGCCCGAGATCTCGGGGACGCTCTGGGCGAGCTCCTCACCGGTCAGGGCGGGGGAGAGGCCGTTGCCGTCCTCGGTCGATGCGATGGTGCCGCCCGTGGCGATGAGAAGGATGCGCTTCATGCTGGTATTCCTATCGTATTTGCCGCCGCAGAGGCGGAGTCGTTCGGCAGTATTGTGGCACAGGGCGTCCAATGTTCAAACGTATTACATCATCTGTAACGTTTGGTAACACTTCAATTGCCGCCAAATAGGAGCCCAGGTCGTGCGTTTGCCGTGCGCTGATGGCTGCGAGGGACGAGAAACCCCATATAACGTGTACACTATGGAAGTTATTTTCGTTCATTCATGCGGGTGGGCACCGGCTCCCCGCCAACAAGAGGGGGAACCATGGATCAAAAGGCTTCCGCAAAGGTCCTCGTACTCGACTTTGGTGCGCAGTACGGTCAGCTCATTGCCCGTCGCGTCCGCGACCTCAACGTGTATTCCGAGATCGTCCCCTGCGACATCTCGGCCGACGAGATTCGCGAGATGAACGCCTCTGCGCTCATCCTTTCCGGCGGCCCGGCTTCCGTGTATGCCGAGGACGCTCCGTCTATCGATCCCGCCATCTTTGACCTGGGCCTTCCCGTCCTGGGCTTTTGCTACGGCCATCAGATCACGGCCGTGACGCTCGGCGGCAAGGTCGGCCACTCCGAGGTGGGCGAGTACGGCCGCGCCACCATCACGCGCACGGCAGGCGCCAAGCTCTTTAACTCCACGCCCATGGAGCAGACCGTGTGGATGAGCCATCGCGACGCCGTGTCCGAGGTGCCCGAGGGCTTTACCGTTACCGCCAGCACCGACGTGTGCCCGGTTGCCGCCATGGAGTGCGTCGAGCGCAAAATCTTCACCACGCAGTTCCACCCCGAAGTCAAGCACTCCGAGTACGGTCAGCAGCTGCTGAGCAACTTCCTGTTTGAGATCTGCGGCCTGGAGCCCAACTGGAGCATGGACAACCTGGTCGAGACCATGACGGCCGAGTTCCGCGAGAAGGTCGGCGACGACCGCGTGATTCTTGCCCTGTCCGGTGGCGTCGACTCCTCCGTCGTGGCTGCGCTGGGCGCTCGCGCCGTGGGCAAGCAGATGACCTGCGTGTTCATCAACCACGGCCTGCTGCGCAAGGGCGAGCCCGAGCAGGTGGAGGAGGTCTTCACCAAGCAGTTTGACGTCGACTTTATCCACGTCCACGCCGAGGACCGTTATGCCGAGCTTTTGGCCGGCGTGACCGAGCCCGAGGAGAAGCGCCGCATCATCGGTACGCAGTTCTGGAAAGAGTTCTTCGCCGTGGCGCAGCAGCTCGAGACCGATGGCAAGCCGGTCAAGTACCTGGCTCAGGGCACTATCTACCCCGACATCATCGAGTCCGGCGCTCGCAAGACGGGCGGCAAGACGGCCACCATCAAGAGCCACCATAACCTGATCCCGTTCCCCGAGGGCGTGCACTTCGACCTTATCGAGCCGCTCGACCACTTCTTTAAGGATGAGGTCCGCGCACTTGGTCTGGCGCTTGGCCTGCCGGGTCATATCGTGTTCCGCCAGCCTTTCCCGGGCCCGGGTCTTGCTATCCGCATCATCGGTGCGGTCGATAAGGAGAAGCTCGAGATCCTCAAGAATGCCGACGCTATCGTGCGCGAGGAGCTGGATGCCTACAACCAGCGTCTGTTTGAGCAGACCGGCGAGCGCAACTCCGAGCACAGCTGCTGGCAATACTTTGCGGTCCTGCCCGACATCAAGTCCGTCGGCGTTATGGGTGACGAGCGCACCTACCAGCGCCCGATTATCCTGCGTGCCGTCGAGTCCAGCGATGCCATGACCGCCGACTGGGCCAAGCTGCCCTACGACGTGCTGGCCCGCATCTCCGGCCGCATCGTTGCCGAGGTTCCCGGTGCCAATCGCGTGTGCTACGACATCACGTCCAAGCCGCCCGCGACCATCGAGTGGGAGTAGGCTGATAGGGTTCTGACCTGCATTTTTGAGTGCCGCACTGTGCCGCTGAGTTTCGTTTCGTACGAGAGTCATGGCAAAGCCGCCAGCGATGTTGGTGAGTAAATACGATAACCGAGCCTCCGTTCCCGCGTTGGGACGGAGGCTTTTTCTTTGTCGTTTTACTCCCTTTCACCTGCGATTTCGCAATTTACTCCCCCGTGTTTCAAGACGGCAAGGCACGGTGCGGCATTCGGAGGAATGGGAGTAAGGATTCATCCCAAATGAGTAGACGCGCGGTTTTTGTCCCCGAGGACGAAACGAGGCCGTTTCGGGGCCCGTGAAACTCAAATCGAACTCAATAGGCTTTTCGGCGGTCTCCGCACGGCGTTTCCCCAGGTCGTTAATGGGGAGTAAAGAATCTCACCGTCTCAAGGAAAACGGGAGTAATCAGGGGAAATGCCGCGGCGTGCTGTCGCGTGCCGTCATATAAGCCATCGCGTCATTTACTCCCCAGGAGCGCCGAAAATGCCTTGACATGCAATGGGGAGTAAAAACTCAGCAGACGCAGGAGCGGGCGGAGCTCACCGCCTAGCCTGGCGTCCTGATTCGGTTGCGCTGGTTGCGAAATGCGGGGAGCCGCTACAGCGAGGCTTTCCAGCCCTCGTATTCGTCGGCGTCGATCTCGCCGTTCTCGAGCTGCGCGCGCTTCTCGGCCCACAGCTCGATCGCCATCGCGGCTTTGGGAGCGTGCGGCGCCTTGGGGTTCAGGGAGAGGCCCGAGCCGTCGGCTGCGGGAACGATGCCGAAGGAGTCCTCGAGCCGCACGAGCAGCGACATGAGGTCGCCCGCGGTCTCGACGCCGTAATCCTTGAGGGCGTTGACGGAAACGCCGAGCGCGGCGGAGATGGACTCGAGCAGCTCGGGCTTGACGGCGCGGATGCCGCTCTCGTAATGGCGCACGGCCCCCTCGGTCAGACCGACCGCCTCGGCGAGCTGCGCCTGCGTCATGCCGCGCAACTTGCGGTACCGCCTTATGTTCTCGCCTACGGACATGCGCCCTCCTCCTGGAATTACGTACCCGCACATCTTATCAGCGTACGCAAATGTACGCAATTCTATTGACAGTACGGATGCGTACGTTTACTCTCAATCTGTAAACCGTACATATACGTACGCTGTTGATTGGAGGAGCCATGGACGAGAAGGTGGCGAAGACGCCGAGGCCTCACATGCTAGACGCCGACGAGGTCGCGGAGCTGCTGAGGATCAAGAAAGGCAGCGCCTACGAGGTGATCAGGAGGATAAACGCCGAGCAGGAGGCGCGCGGGCGCGTGGTTATCCGCGGGCGCGTCCGAAGCGACGTCTTCGACGCACTGTACTTCCCGGAGGTGGACTGACATGCCCGTGTACAAGGATGACAACAACGGCACGTTCTACGTGCAGTGCTACTACCGCGACGCCCGCGGCTCGAAGCGCCACAAGACGAAGCGCGGCTTCTCCTCCGAGGTGGAGGCCGCAGTGTGGGAGAGCCAGTTCAAGAGCCTTAACGGCGGGGCCATGGACATGACGTTCTCCGAGTTCGTCGAGGTGTACGCCTCCGAGGTGAAGCCGCGCATACGCGAGCACACGTGGATCACCAAGGAGTACATCATCAACGACAAGCTCGTGCCGTTCTTCGGGGACATGCGCATGTGCGACGTGAGGCCGATCGACGTCATCAGGTGGCAAAACGAGCTCACCGAGCACCGGGACGCCGACGGGAAGCCCTGGGCGCCGACGTACCTGCGCACGGTGAACAACCAGCTCAACGCCATCTTCAACCACGCCGAGCGCTACTACGGCCTCACCGACAACCCGGTGCGCAGGGTCGACAAGATAGGGTCGAAGAAGGGCGGCGAGATGCAGTTCTGGACCAAGGACGAGTACCTGAGGTTCAGCGAGGCCATCATGGACAAGCCTCTCTCGTTCCACGCCTTCGAGCTGCTCTACTGGACGGGCATACGCTGCGGCGAGCTCCTGGCGCTCACGCCGTCCGACTTCATGCTGGAGAGCTCGCGGCTGCGCATCAACAAGTCGTACCAGAGCCTCAACGGCGTTGACACCGTGACCGACCCCAAGACGCCCAAGTCCGTGCGCACGATCGTCATGCCCGCCTTCCTGCGCGACGAGATGGCGGACTTCATCGAGATGCGCGACGACGTCGCCCCCGACGAGCGCCTGTTCGCCGTGACCAAGCACTTCCTGGCCCACGAGATGGAGCGCGGGTGCAAGGCGTCGGGCGTGAAGCGCATCCGCATACACGACATACGCCACAGCCATGTGAGCCTGCTGATAGAGATGGGCTTCTCCGCGCTGGCCATCGCCGAGCGCATGGGCCACGAGGCGGTGGACATCACCTACCGCTACGCGCACCTGTTCCCCACGAAGCAGGACGAGATGGCCGCCGCGCTCGACGGGGCGAGGGGGTAAGAAGGATGCCGTGCGAGAACAGCGCCCGCAAGCGCAGCAAGACGATGGCGTTCCGCTGCACGCCCGAGGAGCGCAAGCTCATATGCGAGATGGCAGCCTGGAGCGGCATGAACAGGCAGGACTACATCATCGCCAAGCTCACCGATACCCAGGTCGAGGTGAGGCCCTCCGTGAGCGTGCAGAAGGCACTGAGGGACTCGATGGCGGAATTGGCCAAGGAGGTGCGGCTGGCGGCCTCCTACGGCGAGCTGAGCGAGTCCCTGCAACAGAGAATTGAGCACGTGATGAGGTTCTTCCTAGCGCTCGGCGAGCCTGTTGACGCGCCGACGGAAGAGACATCGCCACGAACTACGTTTTTGGAAGAGCCGGTTCCATCCGTCATCGATGCGGGTTCCGACACCGCAAGCATCTTCGAGATGGGACGCAGGTAGGGCTTAGCGCCAGACCTCCAACGCCTTGTCCGCAAGCCATTCGGCGCGATCGGCGATATCGCCCTCGTTCCAAGACTCCTTCTCTAGGGCGCCGGCCATGGTCGCAAGGCCGGCGGCGCAGAGGGCAAGGCCGTCCTTGTATCCCTTTCCCTGCTTCTTGGTGGGCCAATCGGCATCGCGGATGGAGGCGTTGAGCGAATGCGTGATGATGGCGAGGTTGCCGAGCGTGAGGAGCTTCCGGTCCCTTCGCGTGGCAGCCTCATCGTCGAGGGCTCCCCATTTGTTGCGCCACTTCTTGGGCATCATGTGCTCGAGGGTGTACTGGTTGAACCCGAGCAGGGCCGTGCTGCTCATGCCCGGACGAATGGCGCTTTCCAGCAGATAGAGGACGCCCTTGGACTGGAGGTTGTACAGACACGATTCCTCGAATGCCGCTCGAACCTCGGCGTCGCCGGGCATGTACGTCGTCGCCTCGTCATTGGCTTCGAGAGCCTTCCTCAGCGCCTCCGCGTCCTTCACCTCGTTCAAGATCAGCGAGGTGAACAGCCTGTTGTAGTTCTTCGTGGTCGCCTGAACCAGCATTCGGCGGACGATGTAGCTCTCAAGCAGGGCGTAGATCTTAGATTCCTCGCTCGAAGACTCCGCGTTCTTTCGAACGTAGAGCACGTACGGGATGAGCGTCGAGTTCTTGAGGCCGAATATCAGCACGTTCAGGCGCTCGACGCCGGAAGCGGAGGGGATGTCCGCGTCGCAGTAGCCAGGGTCGAACGTGGACTCGAACGCCTCGGCATACGCCTTCATGTTGTCGAGAATCTCGACCTTGTCGCCGTTGCAGTACCTGCCGATGAAATCCTTGTAGGACTGGAAGAGGTTCGAAGTACGCGAATAGAAGAGCTTGTCCTCGGTCGTGACGCCACGCCTCTTGTCCTGGACCAGAATCTGGAGGAACGCGTCGAAGAAGAGGTCGACGAGCGTGCGCTTGATGCGCCCGGTAACGATCTCCTGCTCCCAATACTCCCTCTTCTCAGCCGTGGGCTCGAAGACGTCTTCCCAGCACTCCTTGAACGCCTGCTCGTTCTCGCGGTTGAAGAAGTAGTTCTTAAGGAGCTCCGCCGTCGTCAGGCGCACCCCGAGCGAGTTGATGGTGTCGAATATCTGCTGCTCGTCCTCGCCCTCGGTAAGATCGATGCAGACGAACTGGACGTTCGACTTGATCGTGTTCCTGTCGACCTTCTCCGGGTCGATATTCTTGAGGAAGTAGTTGTAGGCAAGGACGATGGCCGAGGAGCCCTCGAGGGGTTCGCAGCCCGTGGCGCTGACGACCTTTTCGAAATCCTGCCGGTCGTACTTGCCGTGCCGCAAGGCGACATCGCCGGTCTCCAGGACGAAATCTCGCTCAAACAAATTGTTGGTGCCGTTTTTTGCACAGAGTGCCTTGAAGAAGATGACCATGGTCGTGAGTCGCTGCTGGCCGTCGATGACGGTGCGAACCTCGGAGACCTCGGACCAGGTGTTGCCGGAGGAGGCCTGCTTCAGGATGATGGAGCCCAGGAAATAGGGCCGCTTCGAGGCCGTGACGAACTCCATGTCGCCGAGGAAACGCTCCCATTGCTCTTCTCCCCAGACGTACGCCCTTTGGTAAAAAGGTATTTCGAGCAGGCGCGATCCGTTGAACACGCCGCTTATCGTTGCTTTTCCTGCATCCATCCTTAAAGCCCTATCTATCCTTTGCGGTTATTGCTGGCGGGGTCAATTTTATCAATACGCTGCTTGACCCTTTAATGTTCCCGGTCCTTGCCGTCTTCTCCCCAGAAGGTGCTCGAAGATGATGCGCAGGTCCTCGTCATCAAGGCAGCCGCCCTCGAGGCAGCCACGGTCGATGGTATCGATCATCGTCTGCCCCTTCTTCTTCGAGCGGTCGTAGATCACTGTGTCGAGGGATAGCTCCCTGCCGTCGCGCGTGAACATCTCGTGCATGAATTCGGCACTGTTCGCTTGACTCCAATCGCGTACCGCGTGCTCGAGCGGGCCGCTTCCCCTCGATATGGCGACATCCCAATGCTCGCAGTTAAGCAGAAGAAGTCGGTTCATGAACTCGACGCCCGAAAAACCGAGTCTCGCAAACGGCGGAAATAGAGGGTCATCTGAAAAGACCGCAGCATACTCACTGCTCAACGGCATATACGCGAGATGAAAATCGTACGAGTCGTCCTCGGGCCCGATGATGAACATAGGCATCGACGTCGTAACGAACCCTGAGCCGACGGGTGCCCTAAGGATGGAGAAGCTCTTCTCAAAAAAAGCCTTTCGAATACGGTTAACTGGCACAATATCATCGTTGGAGAAGAGCATGGTTGCGGCGGCGGCAAGCTCGACCACCGCTTGGGAATCCCCGCGCCAATCCGACCAATCGAGCAAGCCGAGCTCATAGGGTGTCAGATGAACGTTTCTGAGCAGCTCTTCGGCAGTCTCGCGTGACCATTTCTTGTCGACGCGCATACTGATAGGGTGCCGGACGATGATATTTGCTGCCAGCTCGCAAACGGCGGCTTTCCCATCAGAATACCCTTCGTCTTCGCACTGGTCTTCTTTCTGGCGTTCCAAAAAGCGATCGTAAAGCGGCGCGATGCGGCTCTCGAGCTCAGATAGCTTAACCTCGATGAGGTTCTGCGCATAGAATCTGTCTGTCGCATCGCCTGTCGCATCGGCATGCTCGACCTCATAAAGATCGCGCATGCTGCAAAGGTTCTCGCAATTCGTGCGGAAGAAGGAGCCCTTCTGTCTGCTGTAGGCATGAAGCTGCCCGGAGGAATCCGCGAAATGGCGCAGGTAGAACCGCGGCACCCAGTGCTGCTTTCGCGTCATCTTTCCGGGCAGCTTCGACATCCTAAGCCTTCACCGCCTTTTTATTATGTAATGGCTTAGTGTTATTGAAGACTTACTTACTCACTGTAATCATGTTAGCACACCGACCAAGGATTTCTATGAGTCCTTATTTGTTCCACCCTTTGGCAATAGTCGCTGTCGTCACGAGCAAGCCGCTTGCGACTTCCCACGCGGAGTTAAACAATAATTGCAAACTGAAGCTGCAAATCCGCCCGACAAGGCTCTTTTATAAAACCCATTGTTTAGACGACCAGCAATCTCATCAGGCTTTCACCTTGAATAGTTTCCCAGCCAATCTGCGTGACTGCCTCCGACAGCTGTCTATCATGCGTAACCAACAGTAACGCGCCAGAGAAACCGCTCAGCATTTCCTGCAGCGCCTCAATAGAGCCCACATCAAGATGATTCGTAGGCTCGTCGAGTACGAGGAAGTTGGGATTCGTAACAAGCTGTTCAGCAAGCATGAGTTTGCGGAGTTCGCCAGGACTCAAATCGTCGCCATCGAGCAGTCTGTCAGGGTCGGAGTTCAACCGCGCCACGATGGAGAGGATGCGACCTTTCGTCTCCTGGTCCTGGTCTCGGAGATGCCTCAGGGCTCGCTCGCGTTCCTCTGGCCCGACGTCCTGGGGAACGTACGCAACTTTGACATTATCAGGAACAGATTCGATGATGCTTCGTACCACCAGGCTCTTTCCCGTTCCGTTCGCACCGGTCAGCACCACGTGATCCGTTGGTGAGATCCAGAGCTCCGGCACATCTATCGAGAACTCGCCAGCAGACAGTCGCGATGCCTCCAAGTGCGCCACGCAACTTGAGCGTGCAGTGACGCCGAACTCGCCGATACGATGGTCGTATCTTTTCGAGACGGTTTTCTTGGAAAGCTCTGCCTCGGCCTTTGCGAGCCGTCCGCTCATTTTGGACGAGAGCCTCCCTGCAACGCCGTCCTTGCCAGAGACTATGGCGCGTCCGATCTTCTCGCGAGCGTCGCTGTCTTTTTTGCTCAAACCGCGCTTGCTTCGCTTGCCCTTCTGACGTGCCGCCTCTTCGCTCCTGCGCTGGGCTTCTGCCTTCAGGCGCTTCGCTTCACGAGAGGCTTGCTCGCGATCCCTCATCGCAGAGGCGCGTTCGCTCGCCGCTTGGTCGCTTGCCTTTGAGTACCCGCCGGGGCGCATGGTCCAACGCGCGCCCTCGCACATGAGGCTCTGGCCCACAAGGCTATCGAGCAGGTCTCTATCGTGCGAGATGAGGATGCCGATGCCGCTGAAGGAGGCCAGCGCCTCCTTCACGATGTCGCGCGTGGCGGCATCGAGGTCGTTGGTCGGCTCGTCCATGATGAGGATATCTGGTTGTGCATAGAGGGCGCATGCGATTTGGATCCGCTTCTGTTGACCGCCCGAGAGCGTGTCGTAGCGCCAGAACCAGTCGTCTTCGATGCGGAGCAGTGCCCTTGCCCGTTGCGCCTCCTTGCCCCAATCCGATGCGAGATCGAAGAGATCGTCCGGTTCCTGCGTCGAGTCTTGCTGGCAATACGACGCGAACAGACTCGGGCTCACTGTCCCGGAATCGGGTGTAATAGCGCGGGCGGCGATACGGGCGAGCGTGCTCTTCCCGCATCCGTTGTCGCCGATGATGCCCGTCCATCCCGATGGGAACGTGGCGCTGACGTCTTCGATGGCAGGCGATGCCGTACCGGGGTAGGTATAGCTGATGTGAGTGAGATTCAGTTGCATGGCGAGCTCCTTTGAGAGGAGGTCGCGCAGGGTCAGGCACGCGATGTATGGATTCGGAACGAGAAGACACTGAAGCGATGCGGCACCCTGAAGCGCGACCGGATGTACAGAGTGGTCGTATGGGGTACCCGAAACGGGCATCGCTAGTTCTTCATCTAACCTGACCTAACTCGAAGCGGCGCTTGCCAAAGGCCCCGCTGGATGATTGATATCTAGGATTATAGCATGGTGATGTACCACGAAAGCGTACATATCCGTACGTTTTCGTGGTACACTCCGCTTGTCGGACAAATCTGTACGGTTTTGTCCCGACGCTCCGAGACTCGGGGCGCGCCGGACCGGATGCGGCGAGGCGCGCCCCACGCTAGAGAGGACGCGACCCATGCGCACGATAGCAATTTCCAACTACAAGGGCGGCGTCGGCAAGACGACGACCGCCGTGAACCTGGCGGCCATCTTCGCCGCCCGGGGCCTTCGGACCCTGCTCGTCGACCTCGACCCGCAGGCGTCTGCCACAGACTTCTTCGCCCTCTACGACCGGGCCGCCTCCGAGCGGCGCACCTCGGTCGAGCTGCTCTACGGCGGCGCCCCCGTGGAGGAGGTCGCCTACGCCGCCGGGGAGGACCTCGACGTGGTGGCCTCGACCATCGACCTCGTCGACCAGAACGAGATGCTCCTGCGCGAGCAGCGCCTCAAGTTCGCCCTCGACGACGCCTCGGACTCCTACGACGTCTGCCTCATCGACTGCAGCCCCGTGATGCGCAGACTCGCCTTTAACGCCTACCTCGCCGCCGCGGAGGGCGGCATGGTCGTCATCCCCGTGAAGCTCGACTCCACCGTGATGCGCGGCACGGCGCTCACCGTGGAGGCGACGCGCTCCATCGCCGACGCGCTGCGCATGCCCACGCCCCGCTGGAAGATACTGCGCACCTGCGTTCCCGGCCGCATGACCAACGCCGAGGCCACAGGCGCGGCCGTGCTCGACGGGTTCTTCCCGGGCGAGCAGTTCGAGACGGTTATCCACGCGAGCAGCAAGGTCTGCGAGGGCAGCTGGCAGTGGAAGCCGGTGGCGGCATTCGAGCCTGGGAGCCGCCCCGCGCGCGACTACGAGGCTCTCGCCGACGAGGTGTCCCGTGAGCTCGCCTAGCCAGGTGGCCGCGGGCTTCACCATCACGGGGCTCCTCGACGGCGCGTCGCGCACCCGCGGCCGCTACCCGGTGTCCGAGATCGCGGTGGCAGACATCGCCGACCACCCGGCGAACGCCGCGTACTCCATGGACCCGGCCGGCATAGCCGAGCTCGCCGAGTCCATACGCCAGGACGGCCTCACCGACCTGCCGCTCGTTCGCAAGGTGGGCGACGGCTCGTGGCAGATGGTCTCCGGGCACCGGCGCAAGGCCGCCTACGCGCTGCTCGCGAAGGACGACCCCGCCTACGAGAGGATGCCCTGCCGCGTGATAGAGGGCATCGACGACGAGAGGGCGGTGACGCTGCTCCACGCCGCGAACTACTTCACCCGCGCGCTCACCGTGACCGAGCGCGCCGCCGCGACCGAGGCGCTCAGGGGCGACGCCGTGCGCCTGCGCTCCGAGGACCCCTCGCTTTCCGGCATGCGCGTCGACGACGTGAAGGCCGCCATCATCGAGCGGCAGACGGGCCGCAAGGTCTCCGGCAAGACCATCGCGCGCGAGGAGAGGCTGGCCCGCCGAATCGCGGAGGACCTCTCGCCCGAGTGGGCCGCCGAGGCCGACCGCGGCAACCTTTCCGCCGAGGCGGTGCGCTCGCTCGCGGACATGCCGAAGGAGCGCCAGGCGGAGATGCACGCCGCCATGGAGCCCTGGCGGCGCACCAAGCGGGAGCTCTCCGACTACGTGAGGAGCGAGGGCAAGACGCAGGCCGGCCCCGCCGGGCGCATCGCGAAGGCCGCGAGGCTCGTCGCCGACTTCCTCGAGAGCCCGCCCGAGAGCCCGCGCGCGGCCGACCTCTCGCTGCTGCGCGAGATGGCGATCATGACCGCGCCGTACGCGGATGCGGGCACCGATGCCCGAAAGCGCCGCAGAGGGGCCGCAGGCTCGAAATCCAGCAAGTAGCCTATGGCGTCCGACATCGCGTCGGGCGTCCATAGCACTTGGGGACCGGGCGGCTTCGGACCCGTCATGCCGCGGGCCGTTTGGGAGCCCGCTTTCGCGAGGCCCGGTCCCAGAGGCGGCGCCCGAGCCGGGCCGCCGCCTGCGGGGGATCCCCCGCGCCCCTTGAGAGACGCGCCCGCCGCGCGGCGGGCCCGAGGAAAGGAATCCGCCATGGAAGAGGAAGCCGGCGCCGTCAAAGGCAAGGAGCGCCGCGTCACGTTCCGCATGGAGGGAGGCGACTACGGCGCGCTCTGCGAGCGGTGCGAGCGCGCCGGGCTCAGCAAGTCGGAGTACCTGCGCTACCTCGTGCGCATACCGCTGTCGACTGAGGCCAACGCGGGAGACGAGCACCGCATACTCGTGGACCGCAGGGCCCTGTGGGCGATGTCGCGCGAGCTCACGAAGTGGGGCTACCACTACAACCAGGCCGTGCACGCGATGAACATCATCAACTTCCACGCCCGCCACGGGCACGTCGACCGCGACCTCGTCGCGGATAGCATCCCGACGATCGAGCGCGAGCTCGCCGACGTGAACGCCGCGGCCCGAGAGATGGCGGCGGAGCTCGGTCGCATCGGCGCCGACTCGCTCGTGGAGGGCTCGCCATGCCGATCCTGAAGCCGATAAGCGGCCACGGCTCGACGGGCGGCATCCGCCGCTACCTCGAGAAGGGAGGCCGCGCCCTGGCGCGCGACCTGTTCAACCTGAGCTACGACGAGCGCGACGCCGGCGCGCTGGGGGAAGACGCCAAGGAGGCCTGCGCCTGGGACGCCGAGATGGACGCCACGCGCGCCGCGTTCGGCACGGACGCACCCTGGAGGGGTAAGCCCGCGCGCACGTTCAAGCACTTCGTGCTCTCGCCGGACCCCGGCGACGACATCGACCTGGCGACGCTGCGCGAGCTCGCGTGCTCGTGGGCGCTCAGGCACTTCGGCGACCACGAGATCGCCATCGTCTACCACGACGACAACGCCCGCGGCATACCGCACGCGCACATCGTCGTGAACAACGCCAACCTCCGCACCGGCTACCGCATGCAGACCCAGCACCCCGAGGACCTCAACCGAGACCTGCAGGACATGGCGCGCGAGCGCGGGCTGTCGGGGCTCTCCAACGACCGGGCGCCCGAATCGCCGTCGAAGGCGCGCGGGCGGGCAGGTGCGGGCGGGCCCAGGAGCCGCAGGAGCGTCTACCTGGGCCGGGCCGAGAAGGAGATCATGCGCTCGGGCGGCTACTCGTGGGTCGGCGACATCCGCGCCCGCGTCGCGCTCGCTAAGACCACGGCGCGCGACGAGGCGGAGTTCCTCGGCATCCTCGACGCCCTGGGCGTGCACGTCGCCGACAACTCGGCCAAGGCGCGGCGGGACGACTGGGTGTTCAGTCTGGCGGAGGAACCGTCCAAGAAGGTAACCGGCGAGCGCCTGGGGTTCGTCTACGGCAAGGAGATGCTGCGCCGGCGCTTCGAGCGCGAAGGCGCCTACCGCCCCACGGACGCGAGCGCCGCGCGGATCCGCGAGGCCGCCGAGCGAGCCCTCGAGCTCAACGACCTCTCGGAGCTGAGCAGGCTCTCCTCGGCGCTCGAGACGTGCGCGAAGTTCGACGTCGAGTCCATCGAGGAGTTCGGGCTCAGGATGGCGACGCTCGAGCGGCGCGGCCAGGCGGGCGGCGAGGGATACCGTCGCCTCGAGGCCGCCCGCGCCTACATGGCCGAGAACGGGCTCATGCCGCTCAAGACCCGCTACGGGGACGGTGAAGGGCGCGACGATGCCAGCGGCAATTCGCGCCAGTGCCACCGAGCGGACGAGCAACAGCGCATCCTCGCCGCCGAGCGGCAGCGGGCCCAGCAGGACCAGCGCAGGGAGAGGGGCCGGAGATGATGGTGAGGATAGAGTACGAGGGCGGCAGGACGACGCTGTTCGACACGCTCTCGTTCACGGAGGGGTCGCCGTTCTCCGGCGCGAACATGCTCACGGAGTTCGAGCTCGAGATGCGGGAGGAGCCCGAGAAGGGGCTCTGGCTCACGGCGAACTGGCACCAGGTGCGCGACGACTGGCGCGCCGACGCGCCCGCGGACGGGATACCGGCCGCGCGCAGGTCCCGTGGCTGGCGCTTCATGCTGGCCTCGGAGGCCGAGCTGGGGCGAGCCCGCCGCGTCCTGCTCGACGGCGACGAGGCGTTCGCCCGGGTGCGGGGCTTCCTGTGCGACGCGGCCGCGATCGACGCCTGCTACCGCGAGCACGTGGGCCCTCCCTCAAAACCGCTGAAATCGCAGATAAGGGACCTGCAGCGCGCTCTGGGGAGGGCGGAGGTCCCGGGCGTGCCCGACGAGCTGGCGAGGCTGCTCGCGCAAGAGAAGGAGGAGGGCGCCGACGAGGGCGCCCGCAAGGTCAAGGAAGATTGGGGTGACGTCGATGAAGAGGCTTGGTAGGTTCCTCATGGCGGCGCTTAAGGTCACGCTGGGCTTTTTCGTCTGGCTGTTCCGTGCCGTGTTCAAGTGGGTGATGTGAGAAGAGGCGGGCAATTGCCCGCCTCTTTCCGTTGTGCGATTTCGATTTCTCACGGCTAGTCCCGGTCGTCGTCGCCGACTGCGCAGCATGCGTAGGCAGTGAGCGTGAGGAGCCCCATGAGGAGCCCTATTCCGAAGGGCGCGAATCCCATCCTTCCACCTCCTTCGCGTAGACGACGGTGCGCGAGTTGCTCGTCTGGTAACTGCACGTCACGAAGGCCCAGGCCTGCGCGACGTCCGACGGCTCTTCCAGGACGACCTCGCACCGGGACAATTTGTCCCCGAGGTAGGCGTCGAGCTCGGCCGCGTCGGCGAAGTCGGTCCGCTTGCCCTCCGAGCTCGCGTCGACCACGTCCACGGCGAAGACCTCGAGCTCGATCTCCTTCTCGCGGGTGTAGACCCGGATGGTGCGGTGCCCCTCGGCGAAACCGCGCGACGAGTACTGCGCGAGCGGCGCGAACATGGTGCCGTCGGACATGTGGTGCCCGTAGACGATGACGAGCGGGCTCTCGGCGCCCTGCGCGCACCCGGCGTCGATGTAGGGAGCGCCCCATGCGGATCTTTCGCCGCCGACGTCGTGCGTGAGGTAGAAGTCGGGCGATTCAGTCCGGCCCTGGACGATCGGGTAGTCGACGGTCGTGCCTGGCACTCGCACCCATGCGACGACGGAGGCGGGAAGGGCGTCCCAGTCGATGCCGCCTCCCGTCTCTTGAGCCTCCATTGTCGCGTCCTCTTCCGCAGTAGGCACCTCGTGCACCTCGTAAGGGTTCCTCTCGGACAGCGGCAGGACGGCGAGCGCCCCCATCGCCAGCAATGCCACGGCAATGGCGAGCGCCGTGGCGGCTTTCCCTTTGTTCATGTCCTCCCCCGTTCGCAGGGGAGGCCCCGGGCGAGCGCCCAGGGCCTCCGGTTCGGTATCGATGCGGCGCCGCTACTCTTCCGGCTCTTCGTCTGCCGCGTCCTTGCTTGCGCCGGCCGTCTTGCGCCTGCGGTACGCGAGCGCTCCGCCCGCGCCCGCCGCAGCTGCCAGAGCGATGCCCGCGGCCACGGCGTAGCCGGTGCCGTCGGGGGCGTCGGCCCCGGTCTTGGCGTAGGGCTCCTCGGGGACCTCGGGCGTGTCGGGGTTGTCCACGACGACGCTCTGCTCGGCGGAGTCGATGTCCTCGTGGGTCGCGACGACGTTGCCGGCGGAGTCCAGGACCTTCTCGAAGACGACGAGCTCGTCTCCCTCGGCCAGGCCCTCGGTGTCGAACTCGAAGGTCACCTCGACGGTGCCGGAGGGCGCCTCGGGCTCGAAGGGCGTGCGCGCGGTCACCTCGTTGCCGTCCTTGTCGAGGAACGGCTCTCCGGTGCCCTTGTCCATGAGCGTGCCCACGGCGATGTATGTCTTGCCGGGGACGAGGCCCTTGTAGGCCACCGTGTCGACGACCTTGGCCTTGCCGGCCTCGATTACCTGGTCGCCGTCGGCGGCGTCCGCCGCCTGGGTGCCCACCTCGACGGCGACGTGGACGGTCTGTCCCTCGTCGGAGAGGTCCGCATGCGACGCCACCTCGGCACCGTCCTTGCGAAGGCTCTCGAACACGACCAGGTCGCGGCCGCCGAGCAGGCTCGCGTCGAAGGAGATCTCGACGTCATGGCTGCCGGTCGAGAGCGCGGGCTCGAACTGGGCCTTGGCCTCCACGGGCTTGCCCGAGGCGTCGGCCACGGGCTCGCCGGTCGCCTTGTCGACGAGGGTTGCCGAGAGCTCGTACGCCTCGCCGGCCTTCAGCCCCTCGTAGGCCACCGCGTCGACGACCTTGGCCTCGGCGTCGGCCGAGACGTCCTTGTCGCCATCCGCCCCGTCCTTTGCCGTGGTGGAGATGCGCGGGCCCTCCTGGTCGTCGAGGCCCATCCACACGGCCTTCGCGACCGTCGAGTCGCGCTCGATCCAGAAGCTCCTGGTGATGAGCTCGAGGCCCTCGTTGGCCTCGCAGCGCAGCTCGGTCATGGTGTAGGCGCCGTACGGCAGTGCCGCCAGCGAGTCGTCGACCGGCGCCGAGGAGCCGTCCTCGCCGAGCGAGAACCAGATGCCGGCCTTCGGGTCCATGTCGGCGGGCTCGATCGGGCCCTCATGGCCGAGCAGGGCGTCGTTGGCGTTGGTGTCCCTCGAGTGCCTGTTCCAGCTGCTCGCGGTCGACGCGTCGCCGTTGCGGTCCGTGACCAGCACGTGAATCTCGCCGGTGGCCGCGTTCTCGATGGCGAACGGGACCATGAGGCCGGCGTTGTCGGCCTCGCTCTTCTTGGAGAGCTCGAGGTCGTTGCGCACCACCTGGTCGCGGAACTCGAGCGCGGCGCCGTCCGCGGAGGCGCTCACGATCTCGCCAGCGGCGCGGACCTCGAAGGTGCGGGGCTCGCCGTCGGTCAGCAGGTAGCTCCCGTTCGTCGCCGTCTCCCGCACGTCGTAGGTCCCGTACGGCAGTGCGTCGGCCGCGGTCTGCGCGGTGTAGGCGCCGGCCTCGTCGTTCCATGCGGTGGTCAGCGTGGCCACGGCCTCGCCCGGCTCGCGCCACTCGCCGTCAACGAGGACCTTGTGCGCCGAGCGGTTCGTGACGGTGAACTCGATCCCGTCGAGGCCGGGGTGCTCGCCAGGCGCCTCCTTGTGGCCGCTGCCCGCGAGCGCCTCGGACGCCTGCAGCTCCTTGTCGGACTTGGTCACCTGCACGCCGCCGCGGAAGACCTCGTCGGTCACGGGGTCGCCCGTGAGGTCGCGCACCTCGTCGGCCTTCACGGTGAACGTGACGGAGGCGTCGCTGGCGTCGTAGCCCTCGGGCGCGCCGGACTCGACGATGCGGTAATTGCCTGCGGGAAGTGCGTCGGCGCCGGTCGCGGCGACGTGCGACCCGTCCTCGGGCGCGGTCTTGATCGTGGCGCATACCTCGCCGTCGGCGTAGTACTTGCCGCCGACCAGCACGTAGCGGCCGGTCTCGTTAACGACGGAGAAGCTCGCGCCGTCGAGCGAGGCGTCGCCCTGGGGCTCCGCGCCCGCCTCGGAGTCCGTTTTGGCGACCTTGACTCCGCCCGTGGACCAGCTGAAGCTCACGAGCGTCTGGGAGCCGCCGCCGGTCCTGACGCAGAACGCCTCGAACCCGGCGGATACCTTGCCGGCGCCCGCCTTCATCTTGGCGAAGGTCCCGCCGATCAGCTCGGATTTCGCCCAGGAGGCGAACTCGGCGCTCGTGCCGTGCGTGGCAGCCGACTCGGACCCAGAGTAGGCGTAGGCGATGAGCACATGGCTCGCCGCGGCGTACTTCGCGTCGTCCCAGCCGCCGCCGTCGTACCAGCTGCCCGGGAACATCGACGCGTCGAAGCCGGGAGAGCCGAACGAGTACCAGATCGCCGCTGTCACGTCGCCGCTCGGCACGGGGCTCGTCGAGTAGGAGCCCGGCGCGGGCGTCGGGGACGAGGGCTCGGCGCAGTAGGCGATGTTGCCGTCGGCGCTCATCCACGTGGTGGCGAAGCCGCCGTAGGGGATCTTGCCGCCGATGGACACGTCTACCGTGCTCGGCGCGGCGTAGGCGGGCGAGGCCGCCACGGAGGCGAGCAGCGCCCCCGCCGCCAGGATGAGCGCCATGGCGCATCGGAGGAGCTTTTCCTGCAGGGTGCAGTCTTTCGCTGCGTTCATCTTTCCGCCTCCCTATCTCTCGACGCTTCGCTGTGCGCGGGGCGCCTCGTGCTCGGCGGCGCGGCTCGCCTGGCGGGCGTGCTCGGCGCGCTCCGCGAGGTAGCGCGAGCGCCCTGCGTCAACGGCCTCCTTGAGCTGCGCCGGCATGACCTTCACGGTGTCCTTGACCGCGCGGCCGCCCTCGTCGAGCTCGGGCTGGCCGTCCGGGCCCATCACCGTCTTCCTCAGCCACACCTCGCGGTTCGCGAGCAGCGGTATGTCTCGGAAGTCGGCCCCCTTGAAGCGGCTCTCGTTAACGAACATGGGGCTGAACTCGTAGCCTCCCACGTCCACGCCGTCGACGACGGTGCCCTTGGGAAGGGTCGCCGAGTTGAAGGTCCTGGCCTCGCCGGTCGCGCGGTCGGTGTACTCGATGCCCTCGCGCACGAAGCTCTTGTGCAGCGAGAGGTACACGTTCTTCCTCTCTTCCATGTCTTTCCTCCTTTTCGTTTTCAATCGGTCCTTGTCTTCATCCGCCGGGACGCGTGCCCCGGCGCGGCGCCCCTATCTCATGGCGACCGCCCCCTTCCTCGCTTTTCCGCTAGAAGCCGCTCACGATGTCGCGCGCCCAGGAGCCGCTTTTCACGAGGGCCAGGATGAGCAGCGCGCACATGGCCAGGTACTGCAGCGCGTAGGTGAGCCCGTTTGCGACCGCGTCGGCCGGGGTGCCCGTCCCGGGGTTCGCCCCGGTGAGCCCGCCGAGCACGAGCGGGAACGATATGAGCAGCACGAGGATGATGACGCCGGCGATGCAGACCGCCCCGAAGCTCTTCAGGTAGCCGAGGCCTATCTGGCGCGTGGCGTCCATGCCGAGGAACGCCAGCGGGATCGGGGCGAACGCGGCCATGATGTAGAGCTGGAGCGCGCGGGCCCAGCAGACCACGAGGGCGACGACGTAGGCCGCCAGCACCACGACCCAGCTGATGAGGCTCACGACGAGCATGGCGATGAGCGACGGGATGTCGTCATCGGTGGTGACGACGGACACCTCGGGCAGGTCGAGCGCGCCTCCGGCGCCGAAGAGCGCCTCGACTCGGTCGATGGCGAGCCCGCAGACCTCGTAGATCGACGCCATCAGGTCGAAGCTGTTCTGTATGAGGAACAGGAACACGGCGAAGAACACGAGGAGGAAAACGACCTCCTTGACGCCGGGAAGGCTCTGGCTGCCGTCCATGCGCTGGGAGATCTCGATGAGCTTCAGAGTGAAGACCAGGCCGAGCACCCCGCACCCGATCGGCAGGATGGCAGCCTGCCATACGCCCCTGGCGACGTCGTGCATGGTCAGGTCGCTCGAGCTCGTGAGCATGTGCGCGAAGTCGGCCGAGAGGATCCCGTTCGCGCCGATCGACCCGAGCACGCCCGTTTGCGCCTTGAACATCCAGTTGCAGCAGTCGCGCAGAAGGCCGCACAGCCACTCGTTGACGTCCCCGGCTATGTCGGCGTATGCCGGCTGCGCGGGGACGAGCAGGAGCGCGCAGAGGGCGAATGCCGGCGCGGCGGAGATGGCGAACGCCCTTCGGCGTTGCGATTCAAGCGCCCGCACGGCTACATCGCCTCCAGCGAGCCGCCGCGCGAGACCACGGTGACCACCGTCGAGGCGGGGTCGTCGAGCGTGAAGGTCGTCGACGCGACGTTTCCGGCGTAGTCGAGCCACACCTCCTTGTCCCAGGTGGCTCCCGTCGCCTGCGGGGACACCTCCGCCGCCTTCCTGGCGACGGCTTCCTCGATGGCGGCGACGTCTGCGCCAAGCGCCTCGGAGAGGCGGTCGTCGGTGCCGGTCACGGAGAACGCTCCGACTTGCGCCTTCTGGGGCACGTAGGCCTGCGTCAGGAGGTCGCATGCCAGGGTGCGGGCGCCCCCGTCGCCCGAGACCTGGATGAGCGACAGGCCTCCCGCCTTATCGCCGGTTCCCTTGACCTCGATGGGTATGCTGAGCACGCCGCCGGCCTCGGAGGGCTCCTCGGCCGAGAAGAACCAGGCGCGCTCGGTGCCGCCCGCGCTCTCCACCATGGCGCCCTCGACGATCCGCAGCGTGGCTGTCGGGTCGTCGGCGCCCGTCCATGCGGTGTTCCAGAGCGCCTCGGCGCCCGAGGTGGCCTTCCCGGTTGCCGCGTCGGCGCCTGCAGCCGCGGGCTGCTCTTGCTCCTGTGGACTATCCTGCGCGCCTTCCTGCGGGGCGATGGCGCAGCGCGCCGCGCCCGCGCCGAGCGCCACGGTGAGCGCGCTTGCCGCGACGGCGGCCATGACCCTTGACTTTCCCTGCATTGGTTTCTCCTATCTCGCGGTGAGCGCGCAGCTGAAGCTGCCGATGCCGCTCGCTATGCGGCACACGTCGCCCGTTCGCGGCTCGTGTATGTACCTGTCGTCGCCGATGTAGATGGCCACGTGGCCCGAGCGGTAGAGGATGTCGCCGGGCTTCGCCTCCGAGAGCGGTATGCGCCTGAGCTCCTCGTACTGGGAACCCGTGTAGTGGCTTATGCGGATGCCCGCCTGCGCGTAGCAGTATTGCGTGAGTCCGCTGCAGTCGAGCGCCTTGCCGGGGGTCGAGCCTCCCCACACGTAGGGCACGCCGAGCTGGCTGTACGCCGCCTCGACGATCGCGTTCCCGCTCGCGGATGCGTCCTTCAGGTCCTCGACCGTCATGGAGTCGAACCTGTAGAGGCCCCATTGCGCCATGATCGACTTCAGGGACTCGACGTAGGACGAGTCGGTCGCCCAGCCGGCGTCCTTGAGCCCCTCGGCCATCCTGTCCGAGTCGCGCCTCTCGACCGCCTCGCGGATGAGGGCGTTGCCCGAGTAGCGCTCCGCCTGCAGGAAGACCCTGCTGCGGAAGCGGATGCACTCGGCGTCGCCGGTGAAGCGGATGAAGCTCGCCGTGATCTGGGTGTGCTCGCCGGGCACGTACTCCTCGCTGGTGGCCCAGTTCGCCTTGCCGGCCACCTCGGGGCAGCCCGCGTAGCCCGACCACCACTTCATGCCGAAGAGGTTGTGGTCGCGTTCTGCGAGCTGGCTCATGCGGTCGCCCTGGCCGGACTCCTGGATGATCTGCGCTATGGTGCAGCCCGCCGGGTGCCCGTACTCCTCCTGGCACTCGAGCGCCGCCTCGACCATCTCGTAGGTGATGTAGGGCGGCAGCCCCTCGAGGCCCCGCTTGGAGGCCGCGTCGTCCCAGAAGCCGAACAGCGCGCTCAGCAGCTGCGCGACGGCGAGCGCGCAGGCGACGAAGGCCACGATGCCGGCCACCGCCCCGAGCAGGGCGGGCGCGGCGCCCGAGACCGCGCCCGCGATCGCGGAGGCGGCGCCCTTCGACCCCGCGGCGCGGGCCGCCTCGCCCGACGCCTGCGCGGCCGCCTGGGCCGCCTGGTGCTTGGCCGGGGCGGTCGCGCCGGCTGCCTCGGGGCCGCGCGCGCCTCCCTTTGGGGCGCCGAGGGCGGTCGCCGCCTTGCGGCTGCCTTGGGCTGCTTTCTTCGCCTTCCTCTGCCGCAGCCTTCCCGCGGCCTTCTTGGCCGCGCGCCCCGCGTCGTACATGCCCGAGGCGCCCTCGAGCTCCTCCGAGTCGTCGAGCTGGGAGACGGCCTCCCGGGCGATCGCCAGCTTCGCCGCCTCGACGCGCGAGCGCATCGCGGCCGCCGCGCGCCGGTCGCCGGCGGGTTGGGACAATTTGTCCCCGAGCCCGCCTTCCGGGGCGTCGGGCCTGGACGGGCGCCCCTTCGCCGTTGCGGCGGGGCCTCCCGCCTCGTCGAGCGGGCCGGCTCCCTCCGAGACGTTTCCCAGGGCGTCGCGCTCGGTCTCCGCGACGTCGCCCGCGGTGAGCACGTCGCGGCGCCGCGCCCCGACCACCTCGAGCATCCCGCCGCCCTCGCTCGGGACGGCCATTCCTATTCCTCCGCCTCTCGCGCCGCCCGGCGCATCTCGCGCTCGGCGACCTCTGCGGGCTTGGTGTTCCACAGGTCGTAGAGCGGGCCTTTCGGGAAGTCGTCGGTGATGGGCACGCGGATCCCGGCGCTGATGAGCAGCCCCTCGCCGGGCTTGACGGCGTCGCCGATGTAGCCGCGCTCCGTGGCGGAGAGCTGGAGCATCTCCGCCCATGCGTCGAGGTCGGCGGTGGACTGCTTGTGCAGCAGGAAGAACTCGGAGTTGAGCACCATGTCGCGGGCCTCGGCGTTGGCCAGCATGTGGCTCGTGTTCTGGCTGATGCCGGTGCAGATGAGGCCGAACTTGCGCCCCTCGCGCCACAGGCGGGCGAAGTACTCGACCACCGTCGGGTGCGCGAAGAGGCTCTGCACCTCGTCGATGTAGAGCCAGGTGTAGTTGGGGCGCGGCGGCGTGACCATCACGCGGTTGCGCACCATCTCGAGCGCCGTGATCATGCCGAACACGCGCATGTTCTGGCCGAGGCCGTGCATGTCGATGTTGGTGATGCGGTTGTCGAGCGCCACGTTGCTCTGGCCGTTGAAGAAGGAGAACGCGCCCTTCACGTAGCGCTCGTAGCGCAGCGCGATGTCGGCGGCCTCGGGCTCGGGCTGAGCGAGCAGCGCCGCGTGGAAGTCGCCGAGCGTGGGCAGGCGGCCGTCCCTCGCGCACTCCCGGTACGCCTCGCCGACGCAGCGGGCGATGATCGAGCGGTCGCGCTCAGGCAGGCCCTCGCGGCCCTCGGCCATGAGCGCGCTCGAGAGCGCGAGCACCGCGTCGGTCTTGTACGCGAGCTTGGCGGCGTCGGCGCGGTCCGCGACGTCGGCGGTGTCGAGGGGGTTGAGCACCGCCGAGCATCCCGGGGCGAGCTCGACGTTCGCGCCGCCGAGCGCGCCGACGAGGTTGCCGTACTCGCCGGCCGGGTCGAAGATCACGACCTCGTCCTCGGGGTGCGCGAGAACGGTGTTGGTTATCTCGCGCTTGACCGAGAAGCTCTTGCCCGAGCCGGGCTTGCCGCACACGAAGCCCATGGGGCTCGCCAGGCGCTTGCGGTCGCACAGCACCAGGTTCCCGCTCTCCCTGGACTGCCCGTAGTAGCCGCCGCCCGCCTCGTCGAGGCTCTGGCTGGCGAAGGGCATCTGCATGGCCACCTGCCCCGTGGTGAGGTAGCGGCTCACGGTGACGTGGTTGTCACCGAGCGGGAGCACCGAGTTGAGAGCCTGGCGCTGCCGGAAGTGGAGCGGCTCGAGGCCGATCGTGCAGCCCTGCGCGACGCTCGTCACCTGCTGGACGCGGCGGTCGAGCTCCTCGAGGCTGTCGGCCCAGGTGTAGACGAGGCCCGTGTAGACGAACAGGCGCTCGGACTTGTTGCGCAGGAAGTCGAGCAGCTCCTCGGCCTCCTCCTTCGAGAAGCGCAGCTCGGGCGGCAGGATCTGGTAGTCGTAGCCCTTCTTCACGGCGCTCATCTGCTCGTCGATGATCTCCTTGTCCATCCAGTCGATCTGGCGCTTCACGAGCGCGAGCGCCTCGCTCTGCGCGATGGGCTGCACGTGCAGCGTCACGTTGAGCGGCAGCGGCAGGTCGATGATGGAGGCGAGGTAGGTCTCCTCGATGACCGACCCGAAGCTGCGCACCGCGAGCACCGCGCCGTAGCGCCCGTCGCTGCGGAAGCAGTCGGACCTGCCCTCGGGCTTGAAGTCGAGCGTGGAGGGCATGACGAAGTCCTTCGTGCGCGCGCCCGACGTCGGGGACAATTTGTCCCAGGAGAACTCGAAGCGCGACCCCGGGCGCAGCTGCCCCTGCAAAAGCTCGAGCCTCTCGGCGCCGTCGAGGGCGCGCGACGAGCAGCGTATGCGCGCGAGCGTCTGCTCCACGTCTCCCCGGATGCGCGCGAGCTTGGGCACCGCGGCGGCGACGTCGTCGGCGCCCACGGCGTAGGTCAGGTAGCGGTGGCGCACGAGGTTCGAGACGCCCTCGCGCATCTTGTCGTTGAGGATCCGGTTGTACTCTTCGGCGAGCCCGGAGGTGGCGCGCTCCCCGGGCTCGAAGAAGACCTTGCGGCCGACCTCGTCGGCGGGGATGGGCGCGTTCACGACCTGGAGCTGCACGTGGGAGTCCGCCGGGAAGTAGTTGAACAGCGAGCTCATCACGGTGAAGGCCGTCTCGCGCGCCTCCTTGCGCGCGGACTGGTAGCTGATGTCGGAGAACTCGACCGTCTGGCTGAACATCCCCGGCATCACCTGGGCGATGCCGTCCCTGTACATGGCGTCGTAGCCGACGTAGGCGGCCATCTCGCTCGAGCGGTCGCGCTCCCGGCGGCGCCTCTGCCGCTCGGCCTCCGCGCCCTTCGAGGCGTCCTTGCGCCCGCCCGTGCCGCCGAGGAGCAGCCCGAGGGGGCGCGGGCGCGTCGGCCTATTCTCCTTGTTGGTTCTTGCTCGGCTCATAGAGCTCGGCTCCTTTCTTCCTTGCCCTGCGCCTCGCGCGACGCCCCGGGCGGCCCGGGCGCGGCGAGCCCTCGGGGAGGCTCCCGGCGAGGCAGGGCTCGTACGCGAGCAGCTGCGGCGAGAGCTCGTGGGCCGCCAAAAGCGGCAGCAGCTCCTCGGCGCGCATGCCGAAGGGCCGCCAGAACCCGGCGAGCCAGAACGGCATGCTGCAGAGCATGATCGGGAAGGCCGCGTCCGCGACGTCGGCGTGCAGGCCCAGGTGGACGAATGCCGCCGCCCCGACGGCGCTGCCGAAGCCGAGCGACACGCATGCGAGCGTGCGCAGGCTCATCTTCCCGACGATCTTCTCCTCGTACTCGCCGATGTCCTTCTGCACCGGTATCCTGAGCGCCATCCGCGACGCCCCCTATGCCGGCAGCCAGGACGTGTCCAGCTGACCGAAGTAGACCGACGCGGCGATGATGATCGCGCCGCCGGCGATGGTGGATATGGCGGTCGCGATCTGCGGGCCGCCCTGCTGCTCCCTGATGGCCAGGCCGAGCGAGACCGCTCCCCACACGACCAGGAAGCCGCCGAGGAAGGTCACGCAGCCCGACACGAGCTTGATGACGTTTGCGAGCATGCTGCTCTCCTTTGCTTTCGGTTGACGATGTTCCTTGCTGTTCCTCCCCCGCGGCGGGGGAGGCCCGCGCCCGCCGCGGCCCCGTCACGAGTTGCCTTCCTTCTGCCTGCGGTACTCCGCGAAGTCGAACGGGCCGCGGCGCGCGGCCTCCTCGAGCAGGCGCGAGCGCGGGTGGCGCTCGAGCCGGTACTTCCGGTCCATGAGCGGCATGCACCCGTTCACGAGCACGAGCGCGTCCTCGCGCGGCATGCGCGCCACCTCGGCGGGCTGTATGAGGTCGCGCTCGGAGATGCCGCGGTTCACGGTCCGGGTCCAGCCGGCGCCCCGCGAGTCGCTCTGCGTCTCGCTCGCCACCGTCTGTTTGCCGGCCATCTTGCTGATCTCCTCGTTGGTCTCGTTCGCCTTTCCGCCCAGGTAGAGCAGCGTGTCGCAGGCGTTCACGATGGTCTCGGCGTTGTTGTCGCCGTAGGTCTCCTTCAGCTGCGAGAGAGACTGGGCGATCATCGAGACGGCGATGTTCCGGCTGCGGGTGACGGCGATGGTCCGCTCGAAGTCGGGTATGCGCCCGATGTTGGCGAACTCGTCGAAGACGAAGTGCACCGGCGTGGGCAGCGAGCCGCCGTGCGCCTCGAGCGCCTCGGCGCAGAGCGCGCTCACGGCTGTGTCCATGAGCAGGGCGAACAGGAAGTCGAAGGTCGAGTCGGTGTCGCTCATGGACGCGAAGAGCGCGACCTTGGCGCCCTCGTCGCCCATGTGGGCGAGGCCGAGCTCGTCTTTGGAGGTGAGGTCGCGCACGGCGCGGATGGACAGCGGCTTCAGGCGGACGTTGCAGCTCGAGAGCATCGACTTCATGGTGTCGCCGGCGGCCACGCGGAACTCGCGGTAGCTCGCGAGCGCGAAGTCGTCGGGGGGCGCGGGCTCGCGGACCTTGACCCCCTCCCACGCGCCGTCCTCCTCGGCGAAGCCGCGCAGCGATCCGCCCTCCGCCGAGGCGCCGCCGCGCCTGACGTAGCGCTCGCCGGTCTCCAGCTCGCGGAACACCATGTCGAGCGGGCTCATGTAGCCCGGGTCGTCGCGGGCGTCGGCGAGCGAGAGCAGCGTGAGCAGCCCGTCGAGGTTTCGGTCGGCAGGCTCGCAGTGCATGACGAGGTAGGCCGTGAGCGCGGTGTAGACCAGGCGCTCGGCCTTCTCCCAGTAGGGGTCGCCCTTGTGGTCGGCCTCGCCCTCGGTGTTGGCGACGATGCCGCGGGCGAAGCGGATGACGCCCGCCTCGTCGCGTATGTAGGCTATGGGGTTGAAGCGCATCGAGCGCGTGAAGTCGATGGTGTCGAACGCGCGGATCTCGTAGCCGAGCTCCGCCAGCGCGCCGCCCATCTCGCGGATGAGCGTGCCCTTCGGGTCGGTCACGAAGAAGCTGGCGTTGGCCTGCAGGAGGTTCGGCTTGACGTAGTAGCGCGTCTTGCCGGTGCCGGGTCCTCCAACCACGAGCACGTTGTCGTTGGTGTCGGTGGAGAGGTCGAACCTGCGGCTCACGAGGCGGATGCGCGCGTTGTCGGTGAGGATGATGTTGTTGTCGGGGTCCTTGGCGTCGCCGAAGGGCGCGATGTCTTTAGGCGTGGCCCACCTGGAGCTACCGTGCTCCTCGCCGTCGCGCCGGGCCCCCTTGGTCCCCAGTGAGCGGGCCCAGGCGATGAGCGCGCCGCACGCGCAGGCGGTCCCGGCGCACAGGGGAAGCGCCTCCGCGGAGAAGACGCGCCCCGCGCGGAGCGCTGCCGGGATCGCCGCCATGGCGGCCTCCGGGTCGAGGATCGGGTTCGCGCCCGACGCCGCTATTGCCGCGGCCGCTGCGTCTCCCATGGCGAACGCGGCTGCGGCCAGCGCGGCCGCCGCCTGCCACCTCATCTCTCGGGCCCCTCGATCTGGCGCGGGCCGCGGTCCCGGCCGATGTCCTGGCTGTGGGCCCTCGACGCCTCGCGCGCACGCTCCGCGCGCTCCGCCAGCCGCTCGGGCTCCTGGCGCCTCTCGGCTATCTCGGAGAGCCTCTCCCTTGCGCGCTCGGCGGCCTTGCCCGTCTCTTGCTCCAGCTGGCGGAAGGCCTCGTCGACCTCGGGGGCGTCCTCCACCTTGAAGAGCAGCCAGTCGCGGCCCTCGCCGGGGATGATGTGGTGCTCGACCGACGCGGCGCGCAGCTTGTCGGAGACGACCTCCTTGATCGTCGCGTACTCGGGAAGCCCAGAGAGCTCCTCGAGGCTGAGCTTCGCGTAGGTCGGCGCGCCGTCGGCCGCGATGGCCTCGGCGCGCCCGCCGGCGATGGTCCCGCGGATTCCCGCGAGGCGCTCGGAGAGCTCCCTCGCGCTGCGCGCCATTGCCTCGGCGCCGGCCTCCTGGCCGATCCTCAGCATCCAGTCGAGCAGCTTGCCGCCCGCCTCGTCCCCGTAGTCGCTCGCCATCCCGCGCCTCCCTTCCAGTCGAGATGAAAAAGGGGCGCCTTCGCGCCCCGGTCGTCCCTATTCGGCCCCGACGGCCCTCTCGCGCGCCATTGGGGCGCGGGCTTCCTGCCCGGCGTGCGCGCGGCTCGCCTCGCGGGCGGACGCGGCGCGCTGCGCCAGCGGCTCGGGAGACTTCTCGTGCAGATGGGCCCACTCGCCGCTGCGGCACTGCTCCGGCGTCGCCTCGCACATGTCGCGCATGGCGCGCTCGAACCGCTCGGGCTCCTGGGCGATGGCGCCGAAGCTCCAGCTCTCGAAGCCGGTCCACGCGTCGCCGTCGCGCTTGAGCGTCCACCACTCGTCGCCGCCGTTCACCTGCTGGATGAACGCGAGGTCGCGGTAGCAGAACCCCTGGCGTATGGCCCAGTTGCCCGAGCCCAGCGCCTCGCGGAGCCTGTCGACGCTGTCCGTGCGGGAGAACTCGTAGGGGTACTCCTCGAGGAACGGGTCGTCCTGCCAGTCGAAGCCGCCGACCTTGAGCCAGCCGTTCTCCTGGCACTTCTCCACGAGCCCGTCGTGCTCGCGGCCGGTTATCCTCTCGAAGCCGTCCATGGGCCCTCCGCCTTTCGTTTGTTGCTTGGCGGGCGGCGTCCTCGCGATGGGGGCACGGTGCGAGTCGGAGCAGGCGTGCGTGCTGGCGCGTCGGCGCCGCCCAAGACGTGTATAGCGATTTCGATTGCGGCGGCGACCGGGGCCGCCCGCGATGGGTCGAGCTGGGTCGAGCCGTCCGCGCCTCCACGGGAAGCGCACAGGTCAGCCGCGCCGGCGCCTGTCCCTTCCGCCCAGGTAGACGGGCCTGCAGGTCTGGGAGATCCTGCTCGCGATGGCCTCTGCCGTGACGCGCTCGCCGCGCCTCGCGAGCCTGTCCGCCAGCGCGCCGGGCGCGTAGTTCGACGTGACGATGGTCGGGCGCATGTCCTCGTAGCGCGCGTCGAGCACGCTGAACACGGTGCCGACGGACCATTCGGTCGCGTCCTCCTTGCCGAGGTCGTCGAGCACGAGGACGTCGCACTTGGCGTACCGCGCGACGGCGGCCTCGGTGCCGCCCTCGTCGAACGTCGCCTTCACGCGCTCGAGCATGCCCTTGGCGGTCGTGAAGGCGACCTCGTAGCCCGCCTCGGCGAACAGCCTGGCCATGGCGGAGGCGGCGTGCGTCTTGCCGGCACCGACGCCCCCGTGTATGTAGAGCCCGGCGCCACCGTTGCCCGCGAACGAGGCGATGTACTCGGCGAACTCGGGGCGGTCTGCCTCGGCGGCCCGGTAGCGCCTGGGGATGCCCGCGCGCGCGAGCGCCTTCTCCCGGCGGGCCTCCTCCTCCTTGGCGGCGAGGTTGGCGCGCCTTCGCGCCTCGGCCTCCCGCTCGCTGACCGCGCCCTCGCACGGGCAGGGGGCGGCGGAGACCCAGGCGACCCTGCCCGCCAGCGCCGCGCCGAGCGGCTCGAGGGCGGCGCCGCAGTGCGGGCACGCCCTCGGCTCCGGCTCGTCGAAGGAGAGCCCGGCCGCACGGGCCTGCTCCAGGGTGATGAGTCCCGCTCGGTCCATCGGGCGCCCCTTCCTTATCTTCTGAAGTCCTTGTTGTCCCTTTTGCTTATTGGGTGGCATATCGTCAGGGGTTTCCCTGTCATCTCGTCAGGGGTTCGGGCTGCGAACCCTGACGGTTCGTCATCCTTGTTCGCGGCGAACCCTGTCATCTCGTCACCCTTTCGCGCCGGGAACCCTGACGAATCGTCAGGGGTTGCCAGCGCTCCGGGCGGCAGCCTCTCGCGCACGATGCGGTACCGCTTGGTTGCGTGCCCGCGCGCCGGGGCGTGCACGCCGCATTCCTCGATGAGGCCCTGCTCGAGCAGGTCGCGGATGGCGCGGTATGCGCTGCGCTCCTGCACGTTGAGGAACCGGGCCAGGCCGCCCTTGCTCTCGAAGTAGCCGCACCCGGCATCGCAGAAGCCGAAGATGCGCGCGTAGACGAGCAGGGGAAGGCCGGAGAGGCCCAGGTCCGCCATCATGAAGTGCCGTACCGTCGTGAACTCGCGCGGGGAGGGGCCGTCGCGCCCCCTCGGGCCTGCGGCCGCCATCGGCGCTAGCCCCTTCTGGGCGAGCCGACGACGCTGTTGCGCTCGACCCATGCGACGAGCTCGTCGTGCAGCACGATGCCGTCGCGCGTCTTGCCGCCGATGTAGCGGATTGGGAACGGGTCGTCGGGGTCTTTTGCGAGCCGGTACATGGCGTCGCGGCTGATGCGCAGCATCGCGCACGCCTCGTCGGCGCCGAATATCGCGTTGGTCGATGCGATGAGCCTCACCTGGCTCCTGCTAGTGCTCTTGGTCATGGTCGTCCTCGAGCTCCTTTCGTCTCGAGGCTCCCTCGCGTGCCCGGCCGCGGGCGGCTCCCGGGGCGGTCGCCGCCGTCATTTCCTGCCGCTCCTCGATTCGATGTAGGCGTCCACGGACGCCCTCGAAACCAGGAGCTTCCTTCCGAGCCTGTACGAGTCGATCTCTCCCGACCAGATGAGGTCGTACGCCTTGTTTCTGCTCGCCCTCATGTACTCCTGCATCTCGATCACCGTCATCCATTCGTCGCGGTCCTGGCTTCCCTCGGGCGCGGCGCATTCGGCTGCGCGTGCCATGGTTCCTCCAATCTTCCCGTGCGGCACCGCGCGGGCACACCGCACGGCACCGTGTGCCTCTTCGTCTGCGCGACGATTGAACCGCCTGATGGCGATCTGCGCGCCCGACGGGAACGGAGACGGGTCGAGGTGGGTCGAGCTGGTCGGGCCTCCACGAAACGGCCATGAGCCACGTGCCTTAGCTCTCAGCTAAGTCCCTGAAAAGAAAAAGGCGCCCATGCGGGCGCCTGCCTAGGATCGAAGATTGTTCGGTTGTGGTCGGAATGCTCGTCTTCCGCGGTGCTGTCGTCCGGGGTCCGGCATCTGTCGTTCGCCTCTTCTGTCGTGTTTGATGTTGCGTGTTCTGCGAGCGACCTTGCGCGGGCCTGCCGGCCCGTTGCCCCAGGTGCACCCGGATAAATGGTACCCATCCGTTGGGACATGGCCTGTTGCGGTTGGCGATTCGGCTGAGCGGGAGCAGACGAACGGCGAAGGTATGCGCAAGGACGCCCCGTAAGGCTCGGTGGCCTTTGCGTTGCTTTTTTGGAACCCATCTGCAATACAAGAATTCCCTTGCTAGGCTGGGTTCTTCTCCGCCATTGCTAGATGGCGAATCCCCAAAGCCGGCGCGTCACGCCGCGAGCGGACCTTCTTATCGAGCGGAACAGAGAAAGAATGGGCTCGTAGCTCTTCTCGGAAGAGCCGCTTCTCGTCCCCCTAAGCAGGACGGCATCGTCAGTCCCGAGGATGTAGCTCCAGTAGAAACCGTCGTAGATCATCTACGGGCTTTCCCCGCGCTCGCCATAGTGGACGCCTTCGCCGATGGTGGCATAGGGCGCGAGCTTGGCCGCGGCAACCCTGAATCTGGCGGCGGGAAGGTCGCGTTTCCTGGAGACGTACTCGATTTCGCACCAACCCGTGACCAGATCGCAGCTCATGTCTATGTTGTCCTCGAGGGCAGGTCCCCACGTCCAGAACCGCGCCCACGTCGCCTTCTTGCCGACGCCTCCCGCAAGGGGCTCCTCACGGGAGACGGGCGCGGGGAGAAAGCCCACCTTGGGTTCGCCGTCGGCACCGTTGTACCATCGGGCGTAGGCGAAGCGGGTCCCGTAGAGCTTTGCGACCTGCTCGTCTTCGCGTGCCGCGAAAAGGCGCTCGAACGGTTCCGACTCCTCCTGCGGGATCAGATAGCCCCAAAGGTTGGGGCAGGCGATGTCCGTGTGGCCCTCCGGCCCGTATTCGGCCGGGTAGAACGTGCCGTCTGCCTGGTCCTGAAGCGTCTCGATTGCGTCGAGGATTGCGTCGTCTTCCCAAAACCAGCTGTCGCGCAGGCCCAGATACGCGCCCATGGCTATTTTCCCTGTTGCTTGGCGGGGAGGGGCTTGTCCCACTTTGCGGTATCGGGATTCCAAGCGGCTGTGAAATCGTCGTCCATTCCCTCGCAGGTGAGGCTTACGTTCCCTGCGGAGGGTTCAGGCTCCAGCTCGAGGAGAACTCGGTTGCCGCCCCTGCCGGTATTGAGCTCGAAATCCAGGGAGAACGAGAGCCCCGCGGCTTCGAACCCGCAGTATACGCTTAGAATCTCGGCGTCGAGGGCGGGTACGTTCTCATAGCTGAACCTGAGCTTCGGCGGGATGGTATGTGCCGGCAGCGCCTTGAAGAGGATGCCGGCAATGGTGTCGGCGATGATACCATCGTGCTCGTCTCGCCAGTCGCGGTTCTCCGGTGAGGCCTCGTCGTCGAACATCCCGTTTGCAGCGGCGTCTTTGCGGTGCCAGACGTCGTAGTCGAGGACGAACGGCAGCCCTTCTTCCTTATAGTACGCATTAAACTCACATCTCGTTTGCCATTCAAATTGTGCAGGGTTCATTTTCTCACCCCCTTTCGTTCCCGGGGGCGGGTTGGTGTTCCCCTTTCGGCTGCCCTCCACGGAAGCACCGAAATTTTGCCAACTCAAACAGCAAACTTTTTTCAAATTTTTTTGAGGACAGCAAAATGCGCCCGTCTGCAAAATGCAAACGGACGCAAAGGAATTAAAAAATGTATTTATATGATTATACAGTTCATATTCATGGGTAGAAATTTCCCCGGCGGTGGTCGGGCTTTTTTTGATATGTTAATGACCGTCGGATTTTGTCGATAGGGTATGTGCTTCATGGCGGCTACCTCCTTTTAGCCGCCGCTTTTAACAGTGATACCGCGTCATTTCATTAGAAGATAAAAAGAAACGGCGGCTTTGGTTTTTCAAAGCTGCTGCGGAAATCAAAGAACGACAAGCAACAGTTCTGATTTTGCTCCAATATGGTTATTGGGGGGTGCGGACAGAAAGTTGGACCGCGGGGCGGTCCGGACTGGAGGTTCGCATGTACAGCAGGGAGAAGGTCGAGCTCTTCCTCCTGGCGACGGAGGACGGCATGGGGCCGACCGCCGCCGCGAAGTTCGCGGGGGTCTCGGTGGGCGCGGCCAAGAAGTGGGCGACGGGGCACCTCCCGCACAGCTACACCGGGGCGCGCTGTAGAATCGGGGCGAGGAAACCGCCACGGAAGGAGGCCAGCTTGGGCCCCGACAAGTCGATCTACGCCCCGCCGGCGACCGGCCCGCTCGCCGGGCTCAACGAGGACCAGATAGAGAACCTGCTGCTCAGGGCGGTGTTGGCCGACCTAAAAGCGGAAGGGTGGGACCCGGCTTCGATCTCGAACAGGAGCAAGTGCGAGCTCGGCGAGAGATTGAGGCGGGCGACCGCCCTGCCCCTCCGCTCGATCACAGGTTTCTTGAGGATATCGAAGAGCTCCTATGAGTACTGGAGGCCCCGCGTCGCCGCGCCGCGCGACCGCGACGCCGACATACGCGACCGCGTGGTGCGCATCTTCCGCGAGGGCTCGGGGTGCTGGGGGTACCGCACCGTCTGGGCGCGCCTGCGCCGCGAGGGCGTCCGGGCCAGCGAGAAGCGCGTGGCCCGCGTGATGCGCGAGGAGGGCCTCGAGGTCGTCTACAACAAGAGGCGCGCCCGGGGCTACAGCTCCTACGCCGGCGAGGTCTCCAAGGCGCCGGAGAACCTCGTGAACAGGAGGTTCCGCGCCGACGAGCCCAACCGGCTGTGGCTCACCGACATCACCGAGTTCAGGCTCCCGGGCGGCGAGAAGGTCTACCTGAGCCCGATCGTCGACTGCTTCGACGGGATGCCCGTCGCCTGGTCGATCGGGCTGCACCCCGACAAGCGCCTCGCGAACTCGAGCCTGCTCAAGGCCTGCGCGGCGAGGCCGGCGGGGGTGCGCACGACGATCCACTCGGACCGGGGCGGCCACTACCGCTGGCCGGAGTGGATCGGGATCTGCGAGGAGAACGGCCTGGTCAGGAGCATGTCCGCGAAGGGCTGCAGCCCGGACAACTCGGCCTGCGAGGGCTTCTTCGGGCGCCTCAAGAACGAGTTCTTCCACTACAGGGACTGGGAGGGCGTGACGGCCGAGGAGTTCATGGGAAGGCTCGAGGCCTACCTCGTGTACTATCGTGAGGAGCGGATCAAGAAGTCCCTCGGGTGGCTGAGCCCGATGGAGTACCGCAGGAAGCTTGGATACGCCTAGGCGCGGTCCAAGAAATCGTCCGCACCCCCTCGGGCCCATCTAGGAACTATTTCACCGCAACTTATTGATGGGGATGAGATTAGCGCTTGCGGGGGACGAGTTTGGTGCGGCGCAGGTGGATCATCTCGGCGGCGATGGAGATAGCGATCTCCTCGGGGTCCTCCGCCTCGATGGCAACGCCGATCGGCAGGTGCAGCTCGTCGATTTGCTCCTGCGTAAAGCCCTCCTGCTCCAGGCGGGCGCGCACAAAGGCCGTCTTACGGCGCGAACCCAGACAGCCCAGGTAGGCAGGCCTGGCGCGCATCGCCTGAATCACCACGTCGATATCGGACTTGTGGCCCTCCGTGGCCACGACCACCAAGTCGCGCGGACCGATGGGGCACAGCTCGCTCAGGTTCTTGTAATCGACCAGGCGTCGATCGTAGACACCGGGCACCCATTCGGGGGTCAGCGTACCGGGGCGGTCGTCACAAGCCACGACGGCAAAGCCCGCCGCCGTGAGCACCCGCGCCGTTGCAGCGCCCACGTGGCCGCAGCCAAAGATATAGGTCAGGCCCTCGGGGCAGAGCGTCTCGATGTGCGCCGGGGGAATCTCGGAGGCGGCGTTGGTGTAGGTGACCTTACTCCCCTCCTCCACCAGCGAAAGCTCGGGGCAGCCCATTATGGTGCGGCGCGATGCCTCGCCATGGTACTCGGCCACATCGCCCTCGATCGCCTGGGTGACAAACGGTTCAAAGTCGATGACGAAGTCGCCGATGCGCCGATAGGCCAAAACGTCGGCAACCGACTGGAACAACGGCACCTGCGATACATCCAGGTGCAGATAGCACAGGCAGATGGCTCCGCCGCAGATCATGCCAGTATCGGAGTTCTCGCCGCCCATGGTGTAGCGGACCAGACGCGATTGCCCTGCGGCCAGCAGCTCGCGCGCCTCGTCCAGCGCAAAGAGCTCAATCTTGCCGCCGCCGATGGTGCCCGCTTGGCTGCCATCGGCAAAGACGGCCATCCAGGCGCCCACGCCGCGCGGCGATGACCCTGCCGTACCGGCAACTACCACCAGCTCGCACGTCTTACCAGCCTTCAGAGCGCTAAGCGCAGCATTCACCACATCGAGCTTTTCCATTGCAATTTCCTATCCCTGGAATACACCGGTGAGCATGGCGAGCGCCTCGAGTACGCCGCCGCCGACCGACGTCGCCTTGTCCGAAATATAGTTGATATAGCTGGCATCGCCGCGCGGGTCGACGTCGGCGCACTTAAAGCCCTCGGTCACCTGAACGCCGTCGGCCAAAAGGCCGCGCAAGCAGCCGTCAATCTGCGTGACCATGGGAGTATCACCCGCATACCCGATCACATCGCCGGCACTCACGATGTCGCCGATCGCGCGGTCGGACCTAAACACGCCGGCGGCGGGGCTGTGGATAACGCGCTCTTTGCCATAGCCGGCGATGATGCCCGGCACGCCCGTATTGGGTTGGGGCGAGCCCTGGGTGATGGCGCGGCCGAGGAAATGACCGCGCATGGTCTCGACCACGGCGTCGCAATCGACCGGCGCGGTAAAGCCCGGCCCTACCGCGATAACGGCAGGCGCCATGTCGCGCGTGGTGCCCAGGTTGCGCTTGGCCAGAATCGCGTCGACCACGGCAGCGGGTTTCAGTTCATCGAGCATCTTGGCCTGGGGGTCTACCACGACGGCGACGTCTCCGGCCTCGGTAATTGCAAGCGCCTCTGCCGGCGTCTGCGCCAAGCGAGCGCGAATGCCCTCGACCTGCACCACGCGAGCGGCGACGCCCGTGGCGATATCGCCGGCGCCGCGAACATAAACGAGCATTCCCGGGGCACCTCCCTGTGCTACGGTTTGAGCAGAGCAAAAGCGGTTCGACCGCTACTCTGATGATTATTTCTTATCACAGTATTATACGGCGGTGAACAGATGGAAACGGTTAACGGCAGCCTTGCCTCCACGCTCAAGATTGAGCCGGGCATTACCGCGATCATCGGCAGCGGTGGCAAGTCGACCCTGCTAAAGACGCTCGGCCTTGAGCTTATGCGCGCTGGCGGCAGGGTGCTTCTCTGCACCACCACGCACATGTTTCCCGTCGCCGGCGTGCCATGGGACGGGTCGAGCCGTCGTCTGGACGCCGCGCCCTGGAAGCCAGGTGCCTTGCACGCCCCAGGCTGCACCTGCGAGGCCTGCTCGGGGCTTGTGCGGGGAAGCATCTGCCAAGCAGGCGTCTTGGACCCCGAGACAGGTAAGCTCTCCTCCCCTGCCGAGCCGCTCGACGAGCTGGCGCAGCGCTTTGACTATGTGTTGGCCGAGGCAGATGGCAGCAAGCGACTCCCACTCAAGGCCCACGCCGCCTGGGAGCCGGTTATTCCTGCCGGCACTGCCAACGTCATCTGGATCGTCGGCGCCTCAGGCTTGGGCAAGCCCATCAACGAAGCCGTCCACCGCCCCGAGCTCTTTTGCGAGCGTTGCGGCTGCGAGCTCACCGATATCGCCACGCCCGAGCGCGTCGCCATGGTGCTCAATGCCGAACTGCGGATGCTGAACCTCAACAATGCCCGCATCATGCTCAACCAAGTCGACACGCTTGCCGACCCGGCCGTGGCAAGCCGCTTTGAGACTGCCCTCAGCCGCCCCATCGTCGCCACCAGCCTCAAATAGCCGGCGCTGCCCCAGCAGACCTATAAGTTGCGGTGGAATAGTTCCTGAAACGGCCTATTTGGCGGCTAAACAGGAACTATTTCACCGCAACTGCGAAGGGAATCCGGCGCCCTTCTTGTTAGCGGGGGACGTAGCGGCCGGGTTGGGCTCCGGTGGGCTCGCCATCGCACGCGGCCAGCACGCCGTTGACGAAGACGGCCTTGGCGCGGCCATGTGCCTCAAAGCCCTCGAGCGGCGTGTAGTCCACAGCCTGATGCTGCGTCGCAGCGCTAATGGTCCAGCGCGCCTTGGGATCCCACACGCACACGTCAGCATCGGAGCCCTCGGCAAGACATCCCTTGCGCGGATACATGCCAAAGACGCGCGCCGGGTTCTCGCTCATCAAGCGGCACAGATCCTCAGGACCCAGCTGTCCCTCAAAGCTCGTAGCGATCGCGACGGGACGATGCTCCACACCGGGCCCGCCGTTGGGAATCGCGCGGAAGTCGTCGCGCCCGCGGTCCTTTTGCCCGTGCAGGTTAAAGCTGCAGTGGTCGGTCGCAATCGTATCGATCTCGCCGGCCACAAGTGCCTCGCGCAGTGCCGCACGGTCGCCGGCATGGCGCAGCGGCGGGCTCATCACATACTTGGCACCCGCAAAGCCGTCCTCGCCCTGCTCAAAGTAGCACGTATCGTCGAGCATCAGATACTGAGGGCAGGTCTCGACATAGATATTCTTCTGCCCGCGCGCCCTGGCGGAACGGATGGCCTCGAGCCCCAGCTTGGTCGAAAGGTGCACCACGTTGACCGGTGCGTCGCCGGCCAGGTGCGCCAGATATAGCAGACGGCTCACTGCCTCGGCCTCGCACACATCCGGACGGCTGAGCGCATGGCCCTCGGGCCCGTGGATACCCTGCTCAAACACGCGCTTCTGCAGCTCATTCACCAGCGTGCCGTTCTCGCAATGCACGCACAGTATGCCGCCAATATACTTGAGCTCCTCGAGCACCTCGAGCGTCTCGGCATCGTCCAGGCGCAAATGATCGTAGGCAAAGTAGGTCTTGAACGACGACACGCCCGCCTCGCGCATGGCCGAGAGATCGGCGCGGTTGCGCTCGTTCCACTCGGCGAGTGCCATATGAAAGGCGTAGTTGGCCGTGCAGGTTCCGTCGGCGCGGTGATGCCACTCGGCCAAGGCATCGGGCATGGTCACGCCGCGATCGGCCGTCGCGTAGTCCACGATGGTCGTCGTGCCGCCGCAGGCGGCCGCGCGCGTGCCGGTCTCAAAGCTATCGGCCGTCCAATCCATGCCGGTCCAGCACTGCATGTGCGTGTGGCCGTCGATAAAGCCGGGAAACACCCAGCAGCCCGCGGCATCCTCGACGGTATCGCCCTCAGCCGGCTCAATCGCCGCGGCGATCCGCACGATCTTATCGCCATCCATGGCAAGATCGGCGCGGCGAAGCCCCTGTGGCGTCACGAGCGCGCCGTTTTTGATGATGATCATAATTGCTCCTTATTGATTGATGCAGTTGGCCACGCGATCAAAATACGAGCAGGCGGCGATATGCTCCGCTATGCGTCGCTGTCCCTTGGCGGTATCGACGTCCCACAGCTCGTAGGCACGCGCCTCGACCAGCACCACGTCGGTACGGTCCTTGAGGATCGAACCGCCGCCGTCCTTGCCCTCAAGACACATAAGTGCATCGAACAGTTCCGCCGGAAAGAGCACCGGGCTCGAAGGCTCACCGTTGCACGCAAGACGCACCGGATGCTTGCGGCCACGCTCGTCAAATGCGCGAACCATAGCCTCAAAAGAATCCGCGCTCACGAGCGGCTGGTCGCCCGGCAAAAAGAGGCATCCTTTCCAGTCGCGTTCGACTCCCCACGAAAGGCCCGCACGGACACTTTCGCTGCGCAGCTCGCCATCGTTCAGCACGCACGGGCAATGCTTGTCCTCGCAAATCTGGGCAACCTCGGGCCAACGCGTCGAAACCACGACGTCAAAGCCCCAGGGAACCGAATCGATGGTCCGGGCAATCAGCGGCTCGCCATAGATATCGGCGAGCATCTTGTTAGAGCCAAACCGCTTGCCCTCGCCCGAGGCCATAATCACGCAACCAAGTTTCATCTCCGCAAACCTCCCCTGGCTGCCCTGGACGCCATAGTTGCTATACCCACCATACCAAGCTCACACTCCGTCGGAACAGGCATGCGCTCGTTTTTCCAGCGAACGCCCCTTGGCTCTCCATAGCACAAAGGAGGGCGCCCCGCGACGCAGGGCACCCTCCTCAATGGTGCAGATATGCCTACTCAGCGTCGCCGGTAAACGTGGTACCGGTCTTGCCGGCAAGACCGTCACGCGCCTTCTCGAGCAGCGTGATGAGCGCCGTGCGGCCCGGCTTGCTCTCGGCAAACGTCGAGGCGGCCTGGACCTTGGGCAGCATGGAGCCACGACCGAACTCGTTGGCCTCGGACAGACGCTTTACGTCAGCCGCAGTCAGCGTGTCGAGCCACTGCTCATGGTCGGTGCCAAAGCCAATGGCAACCTTCTCCACGGCCGTCAGGATAATCAGGGCATCGGCGTCGAGCTGCTCGGCGAGCTTCTCGGCCGCAAAGTCCTTATCGATGACGGCGGCAGCGCCCTTAAGGTGGTTGCCCTGGGCCTTGGTGACGGGAATACCGCCACCGCCGCAGGAAATCACCACGTGGTTGGACTCGACGAGCGACTTAATGGTGTCGAGCTCGACGATGTTCACGGGCTTGGGCGAGGCAACCACGCGACGGAAGCCCTGCTTCTCGTCGTGGATGAACTGATAGCCGCGGTCGGCTTCCAGCTCCTTGGCCTCGGCCTCGCTCATCCACGGACCAATCGGCTTGACCGGGTCGGCAAAGGCCGGATCGTCTGCCGCAACCTCGACCTGGGTGAGCACGGTGGCGACACCCTTGTCGATATTGCGGTCGAGCATTTCCTCGCGCAGGGCGTTTTGCAGGTCATAGCCAATGTAGCCCTGGCTCATGGCGCCGCAAACGGACAGCGGGCAGGGAATGTACTTCTGAGGATTAGAACGCGTGAGCTCGGCCATCGCGTTGGCGATCATGCCCACCTGGGGGCCGTTGCCATGCACGACGACGACCTCGTTGCCTTCCTCGATCAGGTCGACGATGGCCTTAGAAGTCGTCTTGACGGCCTCCATCTGCTCGGGAAGGTTGGCGCCGAGGGCGTTTCCGCCCAAGGCGACAACAATACGCTTAGCCATTTCTCAGCCCAGCTTTAGGCCTGGAACCAACGGGCGGTGTTGCGCTCGTCGAGGGCCTTGAGGGTAGCGGCGGGATCGGCAACCTTCTGCAGGAACATCATGGCAGCGATGGCGTACGGCTTGTAGCTGGCCTCCTTGTACATGCCCACGCGGTGCATGTCGAAGACGTCGGCGTTGACCTCGCCGTGCTCGCAGGAGACACCGGAAATATCGGCGGGCAGCGGATGCATAAAGATGGTGTCCTGGCCGTTGGCAGTCTTCTCCATGAGCTCGGTCGTGGAGCACCAATCCTGATGCGTAGCGTTCTGAGCGAGCAGCTCCTTCTCGAGCGCAGCGATGCCGGCGTCGTCGCCCTCGGCGTACAGGTTGGTACGCTTCTCCATGGCGGCAAACGGAGCCCAGCTCTTGGGGATTACGATGTCGGCGCCCTCGAAGGCCTCGGCCATGGTGCTGACCTGCTTAAAGGTGGTGCCGGACTCGGCGGCATAGCCCTTGGCGCGCTCGACGACCTCGGGCATGAGATCGTAGCCCTCGGGGTGAGCCAGGGTGACGTCCATGCCAAAGCGGGGCAGCAGGCTGATCAGCGACTGTGGGCAGGACAGCGGCTTGCCGTAAGAGGGCGAATAGGCCCAGGTGACGGCAACCTTCTTGCCCTTGAGGTTCTCGAGGCCGCCAAACTCGTTGATGAGGTAGAGCATGTCAGCAGAGGACTGCGTGGGATGGTCGGAATCGGACTGCAGGGAGATGAGCGTGGGACGGTGATCCAGAACGCCGTCCTCGTAAGCCTGCTGGACAGACTCGGAGACCTCGGCCATGTAGGCGTCGCCCTTGCCGATGTACATGTCGTCGCGGATGCCGATGACGTCGGCCATGAAGGAAATCATGGTAGCGGTCTCACGGACGGTCTCGCCGTGAGCGATCTGGGACTTCTTCTCGTCCAGGTCCTGCAGCTCAAGGCCGAGCAGGTTGGCAGCCTTAGAGAAGGAGAAGCGCGTACGGGTGGAGTTGTCGCGGAACAGGGAGACGGCCAGGCCGGAGTCGAAGATCTTGGACGAAACGTTGTTCTCACGCAGCTCGCGCAGGGCGTCGGCGACGATGTAGAGCGCCTTGAGCTCATCGGTGGTCTTGTCCCAGGTGTGCAGGAAGTCGCTGCCGTACATACCCTTAAAATCGAGGCCGTTCAGCTGCTCGACGAGCTCGGTAAACTTGGCGTCCATGTAAATGTCCTTTCTAAAGGTGAAACGATCGCAATGAGTAGATGCGCTCCGGCATGCGCGTGTGGCTAGAACATGCAGAGCGCTATGACGAGGACCCGCCACCGTCGAGGAAGCATGGGAGATAACGACCGCGGGCCCCAAGTCAACAGGAGGCGCCGGGGGCATAAACTGCCCCCGGTTCAACAAGATCGAGGAATGGGACTAGTCGATCTTGTTGTTGGTCAGACCGGCGCGGAACACGGTGGCATCGCCATCGGCCTGGCTCGGATCGTAGAGGTTCAGGGCAGCCACGTACATGGCGGCAGCGGTGACCAGGTCGTCCTTGTAGGTGACCTCGTTGGGAGCGTGAGCCTGAGACTCGGCACCCGGGCCAAAGCCCACGCAGGGGATGCCGTAGCGGCCCTGGATGGAGACGCAGTTCGTGGAGAAGGTCCACTTGTCGCACAGCGGACGACCGGTGCGCTTGTCCATGCTGGGCTCGCAGCCGATGCGCTCGTCACCAAACATGGCCTTGTGAGCGTCGACGAGGGCCTTGACGTGCGGAGCAGTCTCCTTGTTGATCCACGTGGGGAAGTAAGCCTCGGTCTCGTAGACCTCGCCGGTCCAGGACGGACGGTCGTACATGTACATGGAGACCTTCACGTCGTCGCCGTACTTCTTGGCGGCCGGCAGGTTACGGATCTCGTCCAGGCAGGACTCCCAGGTCTCACCGGCGGTCATGCGACGGTCGATGGAGATGGCGCAGGAGTCAGCGACAGCGCAGCGGCTGGGGCTGGTGTAGAAGATCTGGCTGACGGTGCAGGTGCCGCGGCCCAGGAAGCGGGCGTCCTCGAAGTGCTCGGGGTTGTACTTGGGGTCGAGCATCTTAACGAGACCCTTGATGTCGGTCGACTCGTCGCAGCCGTTGTTGTTGAGGGCGCGGACGTCGGCGATGATGTCGGCCATCTTGTAGATGGCGTTGTCGCCTCGGTCGGGAGCGGAGCCGTGGCAGGAGGTGCCGTGAACGTCGACACGGATCTCCATGCGGCCGCGGTGACCGCGATAGATGCCGCCGTCGGTGGGCTCGGTGGAAATGACGAACTCGGGCTTAATGCCGTCCTTGTTGTAAATGTACTGCCAGCACATGCCGTCGCAGTCCTCTTCCTGGACGGTGCCGACGACCATGATCTTGTAGCCCTCGGGGATAAGGCCCATGTCCTTCATCATCTTGGCAGCGTAGGTAGCAGAAGCCATGCCGCCCTCCTGGTCGGAGCCGCCGCGGCCGTAGATGATCTCGTCGGTCTCGTAGCCCTCATAGGGATCGGCATCCCAGTTCTCGATGTTGCCGATGCCGACGGTGTCGATGTGGGAGTCGATGGCGATGATCTTGTCGCCCTCGCCCATAAAGCCCATGACGTTGCCCAGGCCGTCGACCTTGACCTCGTCATAGCCAAGGTTCTCCATCTCGGCCTTGATGCAGGCGACAACCTCACCCTCCTCGCAGGACTCAGAGGGATGGGAGATCATAGCGCGCAGGAAGCGAGTCATATCAGCACGATGAGACTCGGCAGCGTTTTTAATTGCCTCAAAATCGAGTTCCTTAGTCATAACAGTTAACCTTTCTACAAGGATTTACCTACAGGTAGATATTTCAGATAGATCACTTGTGCCAAACAGCGTGAGGTCGAGCACCCCACAAGCAAGTAACCATAGGAGGCGGACGGAGGACTTTGCTCCGTCGCGAGTTCCGCACGAGCCGGAGAGCACTTAATGTGCTCTCCGTGCGAGCAGGACTGTCCGAGCAGGGAGTAAAGTCCTCCGGCTGCCTCCGGACAGGTCAGACCTGCTAGCAGGTGGGGTACTCGCCCTCCCAGACGATGCGACGGTACTGATCCGGATCGGTGTCGCCCTCGGTGGAGAAGCAGAGCACAGAGCTCGTCTTGTCCAGGCCGATGAGCTCTTTGAGCTCGGCGTACTCGGGATCGAGCATGAGGGTCTCGACCAGGCCAGTGGTCACCGCGCCGGACTCGCCGGAGATGACGCGCGGGTCGCCCTTCTCGGGGGCGCCCAGGGTGCGCATGCCGCGAGCGGTGACCCAGTCGGGGCAGGACACGAAGGCGGTGGCATGGTTGCGCAGGATATCCCAGCCCAGGATGTTGGGCTCGCCGCAGCACAGGCCGGCCATGATGGAGGGCATGTCGCCGTCCACGATGCGCGGGTCGCCGTCGCCGGCAGCAGCGCCCTTGTACAGGCAGGCGGCAGGCGCGCACTCGACCACGACGAAGGTGGGCGGGTTATCGGGATACAGGTTGGTAAAGTAGCCCACCACGGCGCCGGCCAGCGAGCCCACGCCAGCCTGGACAAAGACGTGCGTCGGGCGGTTGATGGCCATCTCGCGCAGCTGCTCGGCAGCCTCGGAAGCCATGGTGCCGTAGCCCTCCATGATCCAAGACGGGATCTTCTCGTAGCCCTCCCAGGCGGTGTCCTGAACGATGACGCCGCGCTCGCAGGCGTCGGCCTCGGCGGCGGCCATGCGCACGCACTCGTCGTAGTTGACCTCTTCGATGGTCACCGTGGCGCCCTCGGCGGCGATGTTATCAAAGCGGGGCTTGGTGGAACCCTTGGGCATGTGCACGACGGCCTTCTGGCCCAGCTTGTTGGCAGCCCATGCCACGCCGCGGCCATGGTTGCCGTCGGTGGCGGTAAAGAAGGTGGCCTGGCCAAAGTCCTTGGCAAGCTGATCGGAGGTCAGGTAATCGAAGGTGCACTCGGCAACGTCCTTGCCGGTCTCGTCGGCAATATAATTGGCCATGGCAAACGAACCGCCCAGGACCTTGAAGGCGTTGAGGCCAAAGCGATAGCTCTCGTCCTTAACGCACAGGTTGGACAGGCCCAGGCGCGCAGCCTGACCGTCCAGGCGGGCAAGCGGAGTGACGGTATATTGAGGGAACGACTGGTGGAAGGCGCGGGCCTTCTTCACGTGGTCGAGGCTCATGATTCCCAAGTGCTTGTCATCGCTCTTGGGCATCGTGTTGCCCGCCCACTGGATCTTATCGGCCATACGGTGAACTCCTTAAGTCCTCTCTTGCCGGCCCCCGCATACGCGTTTCAGCCCATTCCCATTCATGCGACTGAACTTTTATGTGGATGCCAAACAAAAAGTTTGTTAGTAATGTTCTATCACACTTTTTGATTGGTATACCTAACGAATTGTTTGTTGCCGCAATCGGTACTTTTTCGCCGCCGAACGGTCATGAATTGCCTTGTTGATGGATTTGTTTGCGGTCATGTGTGGTTTATGGCACAGTGAGCCCAAACTAATTTTTAGGAAGGCACCTATGACCCCCGCACAGATTGAGTTTTATAAGCGCCTTGCACACGGCCTGGCGCTCCAATTTGGCCCCAACTGCGAAATCGTCGTCCACGATCTGGAGACCGATGACGTGGACCACTCCATCGTAGTGATTGAAAACGGCCACGTCAGCGGGCGCAAACTGGGTGACGGCCCCAGCCATATCGTGTTTGAGTCCATGCACGAGGGCGCCACCGATGTACACGACCGCGAGCCGTACCTCACTAAAACCACCGACGGTAAGCTGCTCAAATCGTCGACGATCTTTATCCGCAACGACGAGGGCAAGCCCGTCGGCATTTTGGGCATCAACTTTGACATTACGCTTATGAAGGCTTTTGAGCGTTCGCTCGACGCCTTTACCGGCACCGGCGGCACGGGCTATACCGAGCCCGAGCCCATTACCAAGAACATCGGCGACCTGCTCGAGGACCTGCTGCACGAGTGCGAGCAGTTTGTGGGCAAGCCCGCGGCACTCATGACCACCGTCGCGGCGCCTTCCTCATTTCCAAGTCGAGCGAGCGCGCCTGCGAGTTCTTTGGCATCTCCAAGTACAGCTTCTATAGCTACCTCAATGAGGCCAAGGCTGCTGCCGGCGACAAGTAGGCACTCGCCTGGATTGCCCCTCCCCTTTTGGGCGCGAGTTCTGGAAAGCACGAATCCAAGACCGAGCCGCTTGGGAAGTTCCATATAATCGATGTCATTAGTATTTCGAAAGGATGGAACAGAATGGCGTTGAGCAAGGCATCATGCACCGGTCGCGGATTGATTCCGGCAATTGGTGGACATGTGCACCGCATGTTCGATGAGAGTGAAGACGACCTGTTTTCGCTGAGCCTTGACGACGTGATGGATGATCGCCCGTGGACCGCCGACGAACTCATGGGCGGCGGGG
>SKEJ01000065.1_pt1 | contig 69184 bp, 59 predicted proteins | sample 4826721 | NCBI WGS metagenome assembly SKEJ01 (sample SAMN11008812, study PRJNA524170) | human gut metagenome | biome: Human fecal sample; material: Feces; isolation source: fecal sample from pouch patient p31 | host: Homo sapiens | place: Israel: Tel-Aviv | collected 2015-06-02 | reverse complement strand
GAATATTTTAATATTTATCAAACGGATAAAAGCCTCTACCACACGGTAAAATCCTGTTTTTATAAAACGGTATAGCCTCTGGATTTCAGGCAGGCTCTCACTTCCATGATATCCTCGGTATGGAATACCATGATCGGCTTGCCGGAATCACGGTTAAAAGAGAGGTACAGATAATCCACGCTCACATTACTGTCCTTCAGTGTAAGAAGCAGATCATTCAGATTTCCAGTCTTATCCTCAACCTCCACTCCGATCACCTCGATCACGTGGCAGAGATATCCTGCAGCGATCAGAGCCTCCATTGCCTTATCCGGCTCCGAAACTACCATTCGTACGATTCCGTACTCTGCGCTGTCATTAGTCACAGAGCCCAGAATGTTGATATCCTCGTTCTTCAGGATACCGGTAATGTTCTGCATAACACCCTTTTTATTTTCTGCATAGATGGATAACTGTTTCAGCATGATAAAATCCTCTCTTTCCTATGTGCTTTATTTTGCTGTTCTATCGTATGATAAATCTTCGCACATCTTATCAGGTATGTCAACCAGAGCAAGCCGGATAAACACTGATATTTTATGATCAACATTTAACCCGTACCGCCTGTTCATCGGATATGAGCATGGAGATATTTTTCCCGGGTAGCGATACCTCCCCGGATATGTCGCTCCTGCTTGTTTACATCCAGTACCTTGCGAACTTCTATGGCCAGAGCCGGATTGATCACTTTCAGGCGTTCTACGCAATCCTTATGTACCGTACTCTTACTGATTCCGAATTTCTTAGCTGCCTGCCGCACCGTAGCCTTTGTTTCAACAATATATCCTGCGATCTCAACTGCACGTTCTTCAATATAATCCTTCACTGCCAAGCCCCCGAAGACGCTTTTTTACAGTGTATGCGGAGGCTTTTTCAGGTATGAGCCCTATTCTATGTAAAGCTCCTTATAATAATTTAATTCTTTTTCGCCTGCTTATAAAGCACAAGACAGACGATCACAAACACAACCGTAACCGCTACGGTAAGCGGAAGGATCATAGAAGAGCCCGCCCCGAGCAGAAGGCCAAATCCCTGTCTCAGCGTCAGGATTCCAAAGATGGAAAAAATAACAAATGCAACTGTATTGAGGATTCCCTCCGGTGCCTTGCTTTTCAGAAGATATCCGATCAGAAGTCCGATCACATCCGCTGCAAAAAGTCCCAGTGAACAGGCAAGCCATACCACAACCGCTGAACTCAGTCCCTCATTGGCACCAAATGTAATTGCGGTAAGCTGTGTCTTATCCCCCAGCTCCGCAACAAAAAATGTACAGAATACAGACAGCGGTGCAAATCTGATCTTACGATCCTTAACATTCTCTTCCTCATCATCGTCACCCTTCAGCGTTGTCACCGCAAAAAACAGGAACGCTGCACCTGCGATCAGACGGATCAGCCAGGTAGGGACCACGGTACTGATAATACCTCCTGCAAGCACTGCCAGTCCGTTGAGCACCAGGACAGCAACACCGGTTCCAAGCAAAATATCCTTCAGCTTGAACCTGGAAGTCATTGCCACCAGCATCAGCTGTGTTTTGTCACCCATTTCCGCAATAAACTGGGTAAAAAGCACTTTCATAAATAACAGCATTTTTCTTCTCCTTTGCATATTCATCCGCTCCGGAGCCATAAAAAAAGACCCACGTATACTCTATCTCTGTAACAGAAATAAAATATACATGAGTCTCATTCTTTAAGATTTGCCAGGTGCATGCACCAGTATGTTGACAAACCACGTCTACACGCGAATTACTCCCTCACGGAATTGATTTTCGTCATTGTAGCAAAGTTGAGAAATTTTGTCAAGAGCATTAGAAAGCTCCGCCTGTGCTGTACAAGAGAACCGGCGATTCATGCCGACACCACTAAAAATCCCTGCCTGCACCGCCACCGCCGAAGCTTCCTCCGTCTCCGGAGCTTCCGCTGTCGTAGCTGTCATAATCATCATCTCTGTCATCGTCATTACCGGAACTTCCGCCGCTGCTTTTTCCCCCTCTTCCCAGGATCCAGCTCAGCGGAAACAGGGAATTAAAGAGCCGGTGCAGTACATTCATACGGCTGAAATTCTTTTTCCAGTAGTCTGCGGTATCCTTTCCCGACAATTTCATTATCAGGCCCTTCAGAACCAGAACCATAGTTACGATAAGAAATACAGGCAGCATCACGCACAGCAGATATGCGCCCACCATGAGCAAAACGATCATCACAAGCCCCAGCGCGATCTCCCAGACAGTTCCCTCATCCTCATCGTCGTCCACATCCTGCTGCACCTTCTCATACCTGGGAGCTGTTATCTTCTCCAGGCCGTATTCCTCACGGATCTCATTTAGCAGTGCATAATAAAGCTCCACGGTACCTTTTTCAAACTGATTGTCTTTATAGGAAGGAACTGCATATTCATCCAGAAATCGTCCGGTCTTTGAATCAGGCAGCTTTCCCTCAAGACCGTAGCCGACAGATACCCAGACTTTACGGTCCGAAACCGAAAGGACGATCAGGACACCATTATTTTTCTTCTTTGAACCAATTCCCCATTTGCGGCCGGTTTCCACTGCATAATCACTGATGTCTTCCCCATCGGTGGTATCCACGGTAAGGACAACCAGCTGCGCTGTGGTATCCTCATACAGCTGCTCACCAGCCTTGCAAAGCTCTTCCTTCCAGGTATCGCTGAAAACCCCTGCATAATCATTAACATAGAATTCTTTTGTGGCAGACGGGATCTTCCCGAAAGCTGCCAGCGTACTTCCGGACAGCGTCAATACAAAAGCCAGCAGCACAGCCATCCGTCCGATCCATTTTTTCATAGGATATTCTCCCTCTATCCGTTCTTTCATTTCATCAGAACAATGGTCTGATCTTATCACTCTGCCAGCATATCCCCTACATCCGGCGTATCTGCTGCTGAATCATTGGCCTCAAAATATGACGCCTTCTCAAAGCCAAGCATGGAACCAAATACATTCCCGGGGAATTTCACAAGCCTTGTGTTATAAGCTTTCACAGCCTCATTATAATCTTTTCTCGCTACAGAGATCCGGTTTTCGCTTCCGGACAGTTCATCCATCAGGCCCACATAAGTAGTATTGCTTTTCAGTTCCGGATAATTTTCCACCACAACCTTCAGACCGGAAAGTGCACTGTCCATCTGCTGATCTGCCTCAGATTTCTCTTCCACGGTATCTGCATTCATCAGCTGGTCCCGCGCCTCCAAAACCCTGTCAACAACCCCCGTCTCATGCTTCGTGTAACTTTTTACCGTGCTGACGAGATTCGGGATCAGATCTGCACGTCTCTGCAGCATGGTATCCACATCAGCCTCTGCAGTTTCCACAGCTTCTTTATTTCCGGCAAGCCCGTTGTAACTGAGCATAAGTCCTCCAGCAAGGACCACGATCACTGCAATAACAGCCAAAAATACTTTCTTCATCTCTTTTCCTCCCTTCCGATATCACAGATAACCTTTCAACCTGCAATACAGGATTTTTTATATCCCTATTGTACCAGAGCATACAGGATTCCACCAGAAAAACTCACCTTTTCGGTCAGAATTTTTCTGCTATTTCCATAAGTCCCTGATATATTTTTTCGGAAAGCGGAATGGAAACACCAAGTCTCTTCGCTTCTTTCACAATATAGCCGCTGAAGGTTTCCAGCTCCGTCTGTTTTCTCCGGATGCGAAAATCTCTCTGCAGGGAGCTGGTTGCATTATCTGCATGTACATGGCGGAATTTATGAATCACCTCATTGATGTGCTCATCCGTCAGCGCAACCCCCTTGGCCTGACCTACACTGGCAGCTTCCCATACAAGCTTCTCATACTGCTGCGCTTTCACCGGATCTCTGCGGAGCTCCCCGATGGTATTATCATAAAAAGCAGTCATCACATTAAAGGCACAGTTGAGGATATACTTTCTCCAGATCTCCACCTCGATATCCCCCTGATCCTTATAGTCAATATCCGCACCTTTCAGGATCCCTGCCACTTCTGCAACTTTCTTCTGCTGCCGTTCATCCGCATCTTTGATTCCAATACAAAGCCACGTAAACGTATCCTGCTGGGAAATGGAAAAATCCTCATTGGCAAAAGCCACCGTATAGATCAGCGAATCCACAACCGTTCCCTTACCAACCAGACGGCGGATGTTTTCTCCCGGGTCCACACCATTCATCACAGGAATGATCACTGTGTCATCCGTGACCATGTCCCGGATACTTTCGCACACCTCAGCCAAAGAATAATTTTTTACACAGATAAAAATATAATCCTGCTGTCCCATATCCTGAATTGGAACTACCCGCTCTGGCTTTGCCACGATCTCACCCTTATAATCACTGTGAAGCACCAGGCCTTTTTTCCGGATGCTCTCTGCCCTGGCGCCACGTGCAACCATCGTCACATGCGGATACGCCTTCGCCAGCAGCCCGGCTATGTAACCGCCAACACCACCAATTCCGATCACTGCGATCTTTTTCTCTTCTGTATTCATATTTTCTGTTTCCTTTCCTGCTGTTTCTCCCTGAAAACTTACCCGCCCCGGAAAAAATGTGGATATTCACGGTCCACATTGACAAACAGCATGGATATTCACAATCCGCATTCGCTACCTGCTCATTGTATCAAATATTCCCATACATTTCCAGAAATCAATTTTCAGTAATATCCTATTCGAAAAAAATACAGAAACTTTTTATCCCGTCTTTTTTTGTCCCGGATTCTGGTGTATACTGGATATAAATTTTTTACGAAAAAAACAAAAATGTGAGGTGACAAAAATGGATACCAAACCCGTTTTTCACGGAAGTGATATAGAAAAGATCTGCAGCTACTACAATCTGAAAAAAGAAAACATCGTCAAATTCGGTGCAAATGTCAATCCCCTGGGACTTTCCCCAAAAGCCGGCAGAGCCATTGCAGAACACGTGGATATCCTTTCCTCCTACCCGGACAGAGAATACACATCCCTTCGGAATACAATTTCCAGCTACTGCAATATTCCCGCTGATTTCATCCTTCCGGGAAACGGCTCCAGTGAGCTGATCTCCCTTCTGATCCAGGAGCGTGCCCCGAAGCACACTCTGATCCTTGGGCCTACCTATTCTGAATACTCCAGAGAGCTCTCTTTCTCCGGAAGTACCCAGGAATACTACCACCTTCAGGAAAGCAATGATTTCGAGCCGGACATTCCGGATCTCTGCCGGAAGCTGGAGCAGGGCTATGATTTTCTCATCCTCTGCAACCCCAACAATCCGACCTCCTCTGCCATCACCCAGGAAGAGCTTCGCAGACTTATCGGTTTCTGTGCAGAAAAAAATATCTTCGTGATGATCGACGAAACCTATGTGGAATTTGCCCCGGATATCAACGCCATCACCGCAGTTCCGCTGACACGGGAATTCACCAATCTCATGGTACTCCGCGGCGTATCCAAATTCTTCGCTGCTCCCGGAATGCGCCTGGGCTACGGCATCACCGGAAATATGGACTTTCTTGCAAAAATGCGCGAAAAACAGACACCATGGTCACTTAACAGCCTTGGTGCCTTTGCAGGAGAGATCATGCTGCAGGATGAAGATTATATTAAAGAAACCAGAAATCTGATCCTTTCCGAACGCGACCGGATGATCCGGGAGCTGAAGGATACAGATACCTACAAAATCTATCCCGCCTATGCAAACTTTATCCTGCTCCGGATCCTGAAAAACGGACTGACCTCCTATGACGTATTTGAAGCCTGCATCAGACAAGGCATGATGATCCGTGACTGTTCTTCCTTCCAGTGCCTGGACGGGGAATTTGTACGATTCTGTATTATGATGCCGGAGGATAATTCACGGCTTGTTAAAGTGCTGAAATCGCTGTAAAAGCTGTACAATACGATCCGGGATTTCTGGATCCCCTGTTTTATGCTTCCTGTGCCTGACAGACTCGGCTCTACCTCAGTGATGGGATACATGACAAATTCTACATCAACGTAGTAGCAGTTTTCATCGATCTTCCGCCCCGCCTGTCTGGCAGGCTCCGTCCCTTCCGTTTCAAGGCAGTCCACCAGCCTGCAGAAAGCATCCCTTTCTACCCAGTCATCACTGTCCAGGATCTTCACATACTCACCGGACGCCATCATAAGACCTGTGTTGATTGCTGAACCATGACCACCATTCGCCTTATAAATGATCCGGAAGGTATCCGGATACTGCTCCACAAACTCATACGCGATCTCCGCAGAACCATCCTTGGAGCCATCCAACACCACCAGCACCTCGATCCGGTCCAGCGCCTCCCCGATCACCAGAGATTCCAGACACTACCGGATATATTTTTCCATATTGTAGACAGGTACGATCACCGTCAGAACTTTGTCCATACTGCTATCCATCTCTCTTCCCTTACACGAACTCTGATCTGCCAGCCAGCTTCTTCAGATTCAGATCTCATCAACTCCTGAAACTGCTTTATCTGCGTATATTATCGGGATGGAAAAATTGGAATACAATGGACTTTGCGAAGGTTTAACGTGGGGTTAACATTAAGGGGGGAAATGGGGAAGAATGCCTATGTAAAAAATTGTTCTTGATCTTTGACACTCCATAATGTTTCTATTAATACTGGAGCAAAATAGAGATTGCCAGCTATTTAATAACCACTGACAATCTCTATTTTTTATTTTATCAATCAGATCACTCTGAAATCTCGACAACTATTCACATGACAGAATGTCACTCTTTAGCAGTTTAACAAGAGAAATCTTTCATCCAATCGGCTCGAAGTCTACAGCTCCATGTTTACACAGTGGGCAGATATAATCTTCCGGAAGTTCATCACCTTCGTAGATATATCCGCAGACTTTACATACAAATCCTTTCTTACCTTCTGTTTCAGGTTTCGGTTTTACATTTTTCTGATAATAGGTGTAGCTCATTGTCTCCTGGTCACTTACCACGCGGGCTTCTGTCACACTGCAGATGAACATTCCGTGAGTTCCCAGGTCTACATACTGCTCTACTTTCAGGGACATAAATGCGTTGATATATTTGTCCAGGAATATCAGTCCGTTATCAGAACGATTCACCTTCTGTCCCGCAAATTTATCCACGCTTCTTCCACTCTGGAAACCAAACTGTTCAAATACAGAGAACGGAGCTTCTACAGAGAGACAGTTTACATTCATCACCCCTGTCTGCTTGATAACATGGTGAGAATAATTTGTCTTATTGATATTAACTGCAACGCGGAACGGAGAGTCTGTCAGCTGTGTAACTGTATTAACGATCAGTCCGTTATCCTTTTTACCGTCATTTGATGTCACTACATAGAGACCATAACCAATGCGGAATAATGCTGTCATGTCATTTTTATTTGCCAGTTCATCATTCTTTGCAATATATTCCTTACAAAGCTCGGAAGCCATCGCTTCCATCTGATCTCTGTTTTCCTGATTGACTGCGGACATGATCTTCACTGTGGTGTCCAGCCAGTTAATCTTCTTACATTCAGAAAGCATATTTTTCATTACTTTTGCTGCCAGAGGTGCCCAGGAACCGTTTTCAATAAGGCCTACTGTGCGGTTCTGGAAATTATGCTCTGCCAGACGGGTAATAAAGTCATTCATAAACGGATAGATTCCTGCATTATAGGTAGTTGTTGCCAGTACCAGCTTACTGTAGCGGAATGCATCGCTGAGTGCCTGAGACATATCATCTCTTGCCAGATCATAAACAACTACTTTCGGACATCCCTTTCTCTTTAATTTCTCCACAAACTGATTGACTGCTTCTTTGGTATGTCCGTATACAGAAGTATATACAACTACGATTCCTTCTTCCTCCGGTGTGTAAGAGGACCAGGTATCATAGAGGCTGATATAATGTCCCAGATTTTCTGTAAGTACCGGACCATGTAACGGACAGATGATCTGAATATCCAGAGTAGCTGCTACTTTCAGAAGTCTCTGTACCTGTGCGCCATATTTACCAACAATACCGATAAAGTATCTTCTTGCTTCATCATCCCAGTTTTCTTCCACATCCAGAGCACCAAACTTACCAAATCCATCTGCTGAAAAAAGAACTTTATCTGTGCTGTCATAAGTCACCATAACCTCCGGCCAATGTACCATTGGCGCAAATACAAAAGTAAGATTATGATTTCCCAGACTCAGTGTAGAACCATTCTCTACTTCCAGTTTCTGCCCTTCCAGATCCAGTCCGAAGAAATTCTTGATCATTACAAATGTCTTCGCATTGGCTACTACTGTAGTGCCGGGATATACTTCCAGAAAGTTCGCTACATTTGCTGCATGGTCAGGCTCCATATGCTGAACGATCAGATAGTCCGGCTTACGTCCGCCAAGTGCCTGTTCAAGATTATCCAGCCATTCATGTTTGAAATTGGCATCTACAGTATCCATAACTGCAACCTTGTCATCCAGAATCACATAGGAATTATATGCCATTCCGTTTGGCACTGCATACTGTCCCTCAAACAAATCTACCTGATGGTCATTCACTCCGACATATTTAATGGTATCTGTAATCTTCATATTTCTGCCCTCAATTCTTTCTTTATAGTATATCGTCTGTCCGTTACTATTCAGCAATCTGCTGTCACTCAACGTTAATAAGTTATAGTTGCTATGTATTCTTAATTTGTTTATGTTTTTATATTATACTATTTTAATCCAATTTTCAAGTCCTTTTGGTAATTTTTTTCATTTATTTATGAGATTTTTCATAGAGTCAGGTGGATATCCTCAATTGAAGCAGGGCTTACTTAATTTGGTTAATTTACAGTATTCTCTGAAATTATTAGGAGTATACTCAAAAAACAGCAGAACAGATACAAATTATCCATCCTGCTGACGTTCCTTCCATAGCAATCTGCGTAAATAATATATTAATCCAGTTCAGTAGAATTTCACGCTCTGCTGAACCACATCACAATTCATTATTTTCCAAAATTGCAATACTCATAATGTAGTTATAATCTTATACAATGTCTCCACGCTGTACGGCAGTATTCTCTCATCCAATTGAAATTTCGGATGATGCAGAGGATGATTCTCTCCTGGTATTCCCGCAAGAAATACTGTGAAAAGTCCTCTGGTTTCTCTGAAATATCTGTATGCGTTGTCACCGGAAAGAAACAACTCATCTTCTCCTTCCAGAACAAATTTATCTCCGAATACTTCTGCACCCACTACCTTTGCTGTCTCTGTAAGTTCCTCATCATTGGCAAACGCATATACCGGATCTTTTGGAAATTCCATACGGATCTGTGTGCCAGTCTGCTTTTCAATTTTCTGCAGATTTCTCTCCAGCTCGTGCTCAAGTGCCATGTAAGTTTCTTCATGAACTGCGCGTATATTTCCGTTTAATACCACATGGTCTGCAATAATATTCGTATATTCACCGCCATGGATCGTACCCGTACCCACAATATATTTTCCTGCATCCGGATGCTGTTTTCCAAAACTTTCATTCAGATCATGAATGGCACTTATCACTTGAGCAGCTGCATAAATTGCATCAATCCCCTTATCCGCTTCACACCAGTGACTGGATTTTCCATGAACATGAATCTGCATACTGTTGATCATGGAAGATGCCTGTCCCTGATGCACTGCCATTCCAAATGTCATGTCCGCTGCGTAATGAAACATCAGAAATGCATCTGCTTTCGGATTCTCTAATGCTCCGGCCTGAAGCATTCTTTTTGCACCTTCACCAATCTCCTCTGCAGGTTCAAAAAGGAACCGGAGTCTGACCGGAAAACTTTCCTGCATTCTTTGCTCTTCTGCCACAATTTTTGCAAGGATCAGTGCTGCTGCCAGGATCATATCGTGACCGCAGGCATGCATACATCCCTGATTTACTGATGCGTATGGTAGATTTGTCTGCTCCTGTATGGGCAATGCATCCATCTCCGCCCTGAGTACAACCAGTTTCTCCCTGTTTCTCAGAGATGGAAGTTCCGCGATCAATCCTGTAGGTTCTATCGGCACAATCTCATATCCCAGTTTCTCCAGATATTTCCGGATATATGCAGACGTCTCCACTTCCTGAAGTGCCAGCTCCGGATGTTGATGAAAGTAATGTCTCAATGTGATTAATTCTTCCGTATATTTTTCTATATTCATCTGTTTTCCAACCTTTGTTCTCAGGGATTACCATTTTCATCTTCCGACATACTCAAAACCGCATTCGGACGTTCCAGGCAGAACTTCTGTATCTCTTCCAGAAATCTCTGACCGTATTTCTTTAGCTTATTCTCGCCCACACCGGAAACCTCCAGCATTTCTTCTTCATTTGATGGACATTTGATGCACATATCTATCAGCGTCTTATCACTGAACACGATATATGGAGGCATGGCTTCCTCTTTTGCAATTTCCAGACGAAGTTTCCGCAGGGCTTCAAATAAATCGTAACCTGCTGCCGTAAGCGCATCTGTACTGCGTTTTCTGACAGATTTCTGGGGCTTTTTCTTTTTATCCGGTTCTTTTTCCTCGTAAGTACGCATGATCACGTGAGTATTTTCATCTCTTAGCGGAGAAATATCGCCCAGTTTCAGCACACTGTAACGTTCCTGTGTCTGATAGAGATATCCCATCTCAGTCATCTGGCTGATCAGTGCCCTGAGTTCTGCCTCACTGTGATCATTCAATGCTCCATAAGATTTATACTTATCTGCTCCAAGCTCCCTCAACCGGGCTCTCTTAGCCCCCAGCAGAGTACCAAGCACAATTGTCAGTCCATACCTTCCTCTCGTCTCAGCTACACAGTTCACTACCCACTTCGCCTCTCTGGTCATATCTGTCTCATGGTATTCTCTGTGACAATTTCCACAATTATCACAGGGACCGAAGGTCTTTTCACCGAAATACTCCAGAATATAATTTCGCAGACATCCTGTTGTTTTACAATATCCTTCCATGATCTGAAGCCTTCGTATATCCCGCTGACGAATGAGAAATTCATCCTCTTCATCCACATCGGAAAAATCTTTGTTATCCAGAAGCATTCGGTCGATTATAACATCCTGTGCAGAAAACAATAGAACGCACTGGGAATTCTCTCCGTCACGCCCTGCACGTCCTGCCTCCTGATAATAATTCTCCATACTCTGTGGCATATTGTAATGGATCACATATCTCACATTGGATTTATCAATCCCCATTCCAAATGCATTTGTTGCAATAATAACGGGGGTTCTGTCGTAAATGAAATCATCCTGATTCTTTTTTCTGGTTTCATTATTCAGTCCTGCATGATATCTGGTAACAGCAACTCCTTTTTGAAAAAGCAGTTCAAAAAGATTGTCCACATTTTTTCTTGTAGAACAATAAATAATCCCGCTCTCTGTTGGATGTCTGTCTATGTAATCCATCACAAAATCGTCTTTTCGCCGGATATTTTCCACGCTGTAATATAAATTCTTTCTATCAAACCCGGTGATCACTACTTTCGGATCTTCCAGATTTAAAGTACAGAGAATGTCGTTCTTTACTTCCTCTGTTGCAGTTGCGGTAAAAGCACTGACGATCGGACGACCGGGAAGATTTTTTACAAAGTCTACGATTTTGACATAGCTTGGTCTGAAATCCTGGCCCCACTGTGAAATACAATGTGCCTCATCCACTGTCACCATGGAAATCTCCACCTGTCTGGCAAATTCCAGAAACTCATAATTTTCCAGACGTTCCGGTGCAACATAAATAATTTTGTATCTTCCTCCTGCTGCCAGGTACAACGCCTTGCTAATCTGACTTTCCGACAGTGAAGAATTGATAAATGCGGCATGTATTCCCGCTTCATTCAAAGCCTTTACCTGATCCTGCATCAGTGAGATCAGAGGAGAAATTACAATCGTAATTCCTGACAGCATCAGTGCCGGTACCTGATAACAGATGGATTTTCCGGCTCCTGTCGGCATGATTGCAAGCACATCCCGGTGTTCCAGAATGGACTCCACAACACTCTCCTGCCCTTCTCTGAATGTATCATATCCAAAATAAGTCTTTAAGGTTTGTACTGCCTGTCTGTTCACCTGAAGCCTCCCTCTGCATTTTAATCTATTTTAATCTCTTTTTCAGCTCCTGAATCAGTTCGGAATAGTCTCTGTGCTGCATCTTCGGAAATGCCTTGATGATACGCCCCTGACCGACAACGGTATGATTGGTAATAGAACTGGACAGTTCCTCAAACTGAGCCTGAAGCTCCGCTCTTTTTATACGAAGCATTTCGATAGATTTTTCTCGCTGTGCGGCAGTTGCATCACGCAGTTCTGCTGCTGCAAGAGTTGCCTGAACCTTTCCTTCTCCCACTTTCTGTGCTGTGCCAATCGTAGTCGTAGCCAGTGTATCACTCAGTTTATCACTTACAATTCTCAAATCTGAGCGAACCTTATCCAGTCTGGTAAGCTTTTTATTCAGTCCCTGGATCACTGCTACCGTCACAATAAAATCTGTCAGATACACAGCATACAAAACTGCTATCACAATCCACTCCCAGGTTGCAGGTGTATGTAACGCATGTGCCTCTACATACTTCTGGAAAACTTTTACTACCATAACGATAGCCAGTCCCCAGATCAGAGAAAACTCCAGGCAAATGTAGCCATGAAAATTAAAGGGTTTATCTGAATAATCCCACCATCTTGCGTGGAAACACACATCCAGCAGCCAGCCTGCAACCAACTCCACCGCAGTTGCCAGAACAATTCCAAACACAAAAATCATTCCATCACTCATCTGACGCCCGCTGCCCTGAATTGTATTGAGCAAAGCAAAAACAGAAAGCACCCCAAATCCATATACCGGGCAAACCGGTCCATTCAGGAAACCTCTGTTTATAACTTTTCCCAACGCTACTGCATGAAAAATAACTTCAACAACCCAGCCGCCAAAAGAATAAATAAGAAAATACAGACATATCTGAAAATACGTCATTCCACAAATCATTCGTTGCTCCTCCTTGCTTTCATCAAACCACTTTTCATATCCCATTATCACAGTTCAAACAGAAAACTTACCTGATTCAGTTAAACTTACCCTAGAGTGTGTCTGAAAAATCATTCCCGCAATCTGCACGCCCCACTTTGCGGGATATTTCACCCAAATTCAGTTGCCGTAGCCCGCTACGGCGCCCTCATCCGGGCAAAATATCCCACAAATTGTGACGCACATCTTGCAGAAAGCCTTTTTCAGACACGCTCTAGACTGTTTTGTAATGTACTGATCAGTTCCTCTATAACAATTGGTTTGGATAGAAATCCATCCATACCACATGCCAGTGCTTTCTTTCTGTCTTCGTCAAAAGCATTGGCAGTCATGGCAAGGATCGTAATTCCCGCCAGTGCCGGATCATCCAGTGAACGGATCTGCTCAGTAGCCTCATATCCGTTCATTACAGGCATCTGCACATCCATAAGCACCAGATCATAATCACCTGGTCTTGAATTCTTAACCTTCTCCACAGCCTCTGCTCCATCTTCCGCTGTATCAACCTGAAAACCATATTCACTAAGGAGTGCTACTGCAATTTCTCTGTTCAGTTCATTATCTTCCACAAGCAGTATGTGCCTGCCTCTGAAATCTGAATCTGCTGCCGGAAGAATATTATCATCTGCCCCGGCCTGCTTCTGGCCGATAGCAGCCATCAGAGTCTCTCTGATATCTGACATAAACATAGGTTTGGCACAGAACGCAGTCACCCCTGCTGCCCTGGCTTCCACTTCAATATCTGACCAGTCGTAAGCAGTCAGGATAATGATCGGCGTATCATCACCAAGACTGCGGATCTGACGGGTAACTTCAATGCCATTCATATCAGGCAGACGCCAGTCAATGATATAAGCGTGGAATGCATCCCCCATTTCCATAGACTGTCGTGCGCGGAGAACAGCCTCCTTGCCGGAAAGTGTCCATTCCGAACGCATTCCAACCTTCACAAGCATCTTAGTCACACTGTCACAGGTATTGAAATCATCGTCTACTACCAATGCCTTCAGACCTTCCAGTTCTGCGATTTTCTCTATACGGTGATTCTCAGGCTGGATCCGCAATGGCAGACGGATAATAAATTCAGTACCTTTGCCCTGTTCTGTCTGAACCTCAATGGTTCCGCCCATCATATCTACGATGTTCTTGGTGATAGCCATACCCAGTCCTGTACCCTGAGTCCTGCTTACAGTGGAAGTCCGCTCTCTCTCAAAAGGAGAAAAGATCTTCTGTACAAATTTCTGACTCATGCCGATTCCGTTATCCTTTACCCGGATTTCGTACAGTTCACAGCTTCTCTGTGTACCCGGATACTCTCTCAGCCGGACAGAAACGGTTCCGCCTGCAGGAGTAAACTTGATCGCATTGGACAAAAGATTCAGCAGCACCTGATTCAGCCTGGTCTTGTCGCAATAAACATCCTCATTGGTAACATCCATGACATCCATGTAAAGCTCTAACTGTTTCGCATGGATCTGTCCGCTGATAATGGTTTTCAGATCATGAAGAACCTCTGACAGACTGACTTCCGTCTCTTCCAGATGGATTTTCCCGCTCTCAATACGGCTCATATCCAGGATATCATTGATCAGTGAGAGCAGATGATTACTGGAGGAAAGAATCTTACCCAGATAATCCCGAACCCTTTCTTTATCATCAATGTTGCTTACAGCCAGTGTGGTAAAACCAATGATCGCATTCATTGGTGTACGGATATCGTGAGACATATTGGAAAGGAAGGTGCTCTTTGCCTTGTTTGCAGTCTCCGCAGCGCGGACCGCCTCAGAAAGGGCCTGATTCATTTTTCTATCAGAGGTACGATCTGACAGAACCAGGATATATTTCTTTTTTCCGTTTACCTCGCTGCCCATTGCAACGTTATGAAACCAGCGGTGTTCTCCTGTTTTCTGATGAACATATTCAAAATCCCATTCCTGCTGCTCATGAACCTGGATTTCTTCCAGATAATTCTTCTCCGGATCTTCAACATCCCCGGAATGCAGTTTCCCAAGGACACAAATATCTTTACGGATATGTTCTACTGTAATACCCAGCAGTTTTTCCACATTGGGACTGACGTAATCTGCTTTATACGTTTTAGCATCCAGCATCAGGAAAACGTCATCCACATTCATTGAAAGCTTTTGAAACAGTTCGTCCCTATACAGGATCTCCGTATCCTTTCTCTTCAGGTTTACCCTGTTTTTTTGGAGAATAAATCCGATAAAAAGACCGGCAATACACACCGCTACTGCACTTACAAGCAGCATAGTACTACGCTGCAGAGCATTCATACTGGCATTGACGATATCAGCCTGGATAAGTCCCAGAAAGATCCAGTCCTGAGGTTTGGATTTCTCATAGACCAGATAGTAATCCTCTCCATCCAGATTTATCAGCATTGCATCTGTATGTCCTTCCTTAAACTCTTCTGAAAGTTTAAGGATCTCTTTTTCAGACAGAGTAGAATGCTCTCTCAGAATCCCAAAGAAATTATACACCTCTCCCCATGCCTCAGAAGAATGATCCACAACAACACGGCCATCCGGATGAACCACATAACTCTGGGCATTTCCATTGAAAGCAGAAATATTCAGCACATTTACGATATCAGAGTTTTCATAGGCAATGGCAATGGCATCATATTCAAAGCCCTGATAACTTCCATGAGGCCTGGGAGTGGCAAAAACAAGGAGCTGGGATTTTCCGGGAACCGTTGCATTGGTTATCACATCATTTCCCTGCCGGATCTCATCTTCAATATTTTCCTGCAATCCCAGATACCCGGTTTCACCTGTTGCCATCTTATAGTTCCCGTCCGCTGACAGGAAATAAAAATCTAAAAAGCCTGCATCTTCCTGTGCTTTCTCTATATACTCACGAATTTCACTTTCATCGGAAGTGTTCTGCAGATATTCCCCCCATATATGGAGATAAGTCAGATTCTTATTTGTCAGCTCACTTAGCATATTATCAGACTGATGAAAAATTTCTGTCAGGTGAGAAACACTTTCCTCATAAACAGTCTTCGATACAAACCCCAAATATTGGAAAACAGTCAAAAGGATTCCAACAAATAGGGCAATAAGAACTGCTGCATTCCATCGTTTTCTCACAACCCGTTTCTTTCTGTTTGTATTATGATTCTTAACATCCATTCTTCTCACCTCAGAGTAATGTAGTCTTCAGGCTCTGCAAGAATGGCATTACCATCTGAAACATATGTTGTCCAGGTATCTTCCACAGAGGTATCCCCTCCATCAAATACAATATTTTCCTCTGCCGGATAAGCTTCCATATATTGTGGTGCTGCAAGGCAGGTCACAGTAAAAGTATCCTTGTCCTGAATCTGTTTTCCATTCTTTGTAACTTTACTCAATGTATAACCATTATCCGTTTCCCTGATTTCTACAGAAATACCGCTGAACACAGGCAGAGAGCCGCGGTTAAAGGGGATAAAGCCTCCCTGGTAGCCTTCTACGAAGTTTCTGACCGTTTCCTTCAGTTCTGCCCCACTTATTTCACTGCTGTAAGCGGAAAGCTCATTTGGCATGATCATGTCGCCCGCCATTTTTTCTGTATAACCGGCCTTCAGTACATTTCCTGTAAAGCTGTTTCCTGTTGCAATCAGCACATCCGTCCCATAAATACCGCGCAAAGTGTTTGCCATAACAGAATAGGCTTCATTGCCTCCGCTGGTATGGAAACGATTGGAATAAGTTTTCTTTGAATCCAACACAATATCCTCAGAAGTGGATTTTTCTTCAAGAAGCTGGGAATTAAATGACTGATAAGCCTGCTCTGCATTATATTCTCCTGAGATCATCTTAGACACCACATCCCTGGAAATGGAAAAAAAGTCATTTGACGCAATACGGATATACATATGGTTTTCTTCGATCACAGGTTTCACATCCTTCAGATATTCCGTAAGCCGGAAATCCACATCCTGGCTATAGCTTAACAGATCCTGCCCATCATAAATGATCCGGTTCTGCGCATCCTCTGAAAGCATTGTGTTCAGTACCTTCATTGCTTTCTGCCGACGTGTTTCATCCTTTGTCAGGTCACGGTTTAAAGCTATCTGGAAATATGGTGTAGTCATCAGCCACTTTTCGCCGTTCTGCTGAAAGAATGGCAGGAATGTTGTGTTAATACCCTGATCCTGGAACATTTTTACACCGGCAGAACTGCCGAAATACATGGCAAGCTTACCACTTTTGTACATCTCAACCACATCATCATAATTCATATCCAAATCATCCTGGCTCAGCCCTGTATCCTGAATAAACTGCTCCATACGTTCAAAAGCCTCCGGCCAGACGGTACTGTCCAGACCTTCTCTCTTTGTATTGTCCGGGTCACTGTAGATGGTACGCCACTTACGTCCATCCCCAGAAGACAGCTCTGATGCAGACAGACCCTGCAGTGTTTCCATACAGGTATAATCATAGTAATAGTCTGCAGTAAACCCACGGATACCCACCTCATCAAATGCCTGGCAGGCAGAAACGAAGCTTTCATAATCCGTTGGAAGAGGAATATCATACTTTTCAAAAAGATCTTTGTTCACTACAAAGCCATGGGCATCTGCACACACAGGAAGCCAGTTTACGCTGCCATCCTGATTTCTGAAACTGTTAAGGTATGTATCATAGACAGCACCTGCCGCATTGGTTGTGGAAAGATCCATCAGACTGTCTTTCAGAGGACTTGCATCATGGAGGGAAAACCGGCAGCAGGTTATAATATCCGGCAATCCACCGTTTTCGTTCAGAAAACGATAGAAATCCAGATCATTATTGCCTACTACAAATTCAATGTTGATATCCGGAAGCTGTTCCTGGATGTATGATGCGTATTTTTCATACAGATTTGTAGTCCATAGATACACTGTGATAGTTTCCGCGTCTTCTTTTTCCGTACTTTTCCTGCCGCAGCCAGACAGAAGTGACATGACTGTCACCATCACCAAAAGTACAGAAACTAACTTGTTCCATTTTTTCTTTTTCATTATAACTTCTCCCTCTGATTGCGTTTTACTAACTCATTGATCACTTTTACTAATAATTTCCCATCAACAGGCTTGGCAATATGTTCATCCATTCCTGCTTCCTTTGCTCTCATTTTGTCCTCAGTGAACGCGTTTGCTGTCATGGCAATGATCGGTATCACTTTTGCATCCTCTCTGTCCAGAGAGCGGATCATCTTTGCTGCTTCATATCCATTCATGACAGGCATCATAATATCCATAAGAATAACATCAAATTCTCCAGGTCTGCTTTTTCTGAATATGTCAACAGCCTCCTGTCCATTCCATGCTTTTGTCACCACAGTGCCTTCATTCTGAAGCACAAATTCTGCAATCTCCATATTCAATTCATTATCCTCTGCCAGAAGAACATGGAGCCCCTGGATAGATGCTTCCGTTTTTTCTTCCGTTTCAGTCCTGTCCTTCATATCTGCATCAATCTGGAATGGAATCCGGATCACAAATGTAGTCCCTGTGCCTTCTTTACTTTCAAAGGAAATGGTTCCGCCCATTTTCTCCACCAGTTTTTTTGTGATTGGCATTCCCAGTCCTGTTCCGGCGAATTTTGTGCGGCTTCCTGCATGTTCCTGTGCAAATGGTTCAAAAATGCGTTTCTGGAATGCCTCTGCCATTCCGATCCCGGTATCTCTGCAGACAAATTCCAATGTGGTCATTGCTGTCTGTTTTGACGGGATTTCCCGACAGCTGATATAGATATATCCGTTTTCTTTGTTATATTTCACCGCATTGGACAAAATATTCATCAGGATCCGCTTCACATGCACCGGACTTCCAATAAGATTCCAGTGTGTAACTTCTTTCTTTTCCCAAAGGATCCGGATATTCTGCTCTGCAGCCACCTGTTCGATCACACCCAGTATTTCCTCAGAAATACTGTTCAGATTAAATGGGATTTCTTCCAAAACCACTTCATCTGACTCCAGCTTGCTCATGTCCAGAACTTCGTTTACCAGTTCCAGCAGCAGATGGGATGCCTCTTTGATCTTTGCTCTGCATTCCGTCTGTTTCTCCATATTATCTGCATAATGGTCTGCCACATTGATCATGCCGCAGATTCCATTGATCGGTGTCCGGATATCATGGCTCATCCTCTGCAGAAACTCGGTTTTTGCCTCATTGGCTGCTTCTGCTTTTTTTGCTGCTCTTAGAAGTTCTATTTTATATTTTTCATCTTTTTCCTGTTCCTGTTTCCGGTGTGCCAGATCCGCTCTGTAACCCCAGAAGCAGAATATACCGAATATGAGTAAATAAAGAAAAACGACAGCTGTTACACTTAGTGGCAGGTTATGGAATACTTCCGTATCCGGAAGATAGGCATAAATATAATAATCCCGCTGCTTCAGCATGATTCCGTAACCTCCGGTTCCTTCATTTTTTAAATGAAAAATATGCTGACTGTCTGTATGCTCTTTCATTGCCTGGACAACCTGGTTGCCGGCAGTATCCTGTCCCAGCAGGCTTTCATCGTTGCTGGCAACGATGGTTCCCTTGTCTGCAACAATAATCGTTCCATCTTTCTGAGTGCTATAGCCATTTAAAAGGTTCTGTATTGTCAGGGTATAATTTCTGACAAATTCCGGAGATGTATAATAATAGATTGCAACCATACCCGTCCCATCTTTTCTGGCACAGGCTGCAATATCGATTCGCGATCCGTCTTCTCTGGAAATCCGTTCCGAATAAGATCTTTCTTCATATCCGGTAAAATCCATGATAATGTCTTTTTGCAGATAATCTGTGATCTCATTGGTCAGAGCCTCATCCATGCTGTATTTGCAGACTGTCTTTCCCTCTGCATCCAGCACAAGGATACCATCCACCCAGAGGGTCTGCAGATTTTCTTTCAGAAACTCCTGGCTTAGCCGGCCGCCGTTTTCTGTTTCCATGTCGATATTCGTACTCATCTGTCTGGCACTTTCAATGGCGCGGAGGAGACTTTTAGATTCCGAAGCTTCATTATAATGGGTGTAGGTGGAACACTGCACTTTGACATAGTTTACAGTTTTCACCATCCTGTTCTCTGCTTCCTTTTTCTCTGCCTGAAAAAAGTAATACAGGGAAGTTGCAGTCACACAGATTCCAAGCAGAATGCCGAATATCCAGAATCGTTTTACTTTTATTCTTCTCCTAATATCCAAGATCATCCACCTCCAGATACTTCTGGGGATCATCCAGATATTTTTTAATGATTTTCAGGGATGTGCCATCCTGACGCATTTCTTCCAGCGTCTGATCCATCTGCTCACAGATTCCTCTGTCATCCTCTTTTGCAAAAGCAACACCTATCCCGACCACCATCAGCGGATCTTCCAGGATACGGAAGCTTGCATCATAATCCTTCATGTACTGGACAATGGATTCCTCATGTGCAGCAACTGCATCTACATATCCTTTTCCCAGAAAGGTATAGATCAGTTCCCTGTGCCCAAGACTGATCAGATTGCCCAGTTTGGGGATCCTTTCATCCGTCCGGTTCAGAAAGATGCCTTCCGGTTTGGTTGTGGACTGGACGGCAAGGTTCTTTCCCTCCAGATCACTTAGTTTATAGATATCACTGCTCTCATTTACAGCAACTACCTGGCGGCTTGCTATGTAGGGTCCTGCCCAGCGGTAATCGTCAAGGCGTCCTTCCATGGAAAAACAGCCCATAATACAGTCAATCTCTCCGCTTTCTACCAGTTCTTTTTTCTTCTCCCAGTTGATCTGGACAACATCCACCTGATAACCCATTCTTTTAAAAGCTTCTGTAGCCAGTTCCACATCAATTCCTGTGGGAATCCCATCTTCATTCAGATAATTGTATGGCGGATAACTGTCACTGCCCAGGGTGATGACGGGCTTTTCCCTTTCTTTTTTAGTGATATTTGTGTTTTTACACCCTGCCAGGGCAGTTGCTAAAATTCCCACAAGCAGAATGCCTGCAATCACCTTTTTCCCTTTCATCTTTTCTCCATTCCTGCTATTCTTTTCTATTTTTTCTCAAATTTAACCGAATCAGGTAAGTCCCCTGCGGAGGTTGCGAATATCCGCTTGAAGACACAAAAAAGTTCCTTGTAAAAAATTTTACAGGAACTTTTTCCATAATGCCCATTTAACATTTACCTTTTTTATTACTGAGGCATGATGCAACCGGTTGGCATGGCCAGATTTCAATCTGACTTTAGCTCCTTCTGGCTTTGCGCTCCGGCTTTTCAACCGGTTTGCCAATAAATGCCATAAAAAATTTTTTTTATTATAGCACTCATACTATATCATGTCTATAAGAAAATATGTTACTGTTCACAGCAACACGCTTCGCGGGATATTGCCAGTGAACAGTAACGAAAATATACCTCTTAACATACAAATCCAGCTTCCCATCAAAACTTAAGAGAAATTTACCGGAATGAAACTCCTTCATCAACCGGCCATGATTTTCTAAGTGCCCCATAGGAGATCAGAAAATTCGCAAGCCATCCGGCCGGTACAGCAAGCCAGACAAATGCAATTCCATAACGCGGTGCAAAAATCAAGGCAACTGACAGCCGAATGGCAAGGTTTACCATATTGGCAATGAGAAACGGCCGCATAATTCCAAGTCCACGAAGAACTCCATCTGTTGCCATCTTAATACCCATAAAAATAAAGAAATATCCCAGCCATTTCATATAATCCCCGGACACCTGATATGCCAGAGCGGTTCCATCTTTTCCAAGGAATAAGGAAGAAATTGGGGTGTGCAGTGTTTCAATGACTATGAAAGCAAGGACTGCGAAACACAGGTCCAACACCAGTGCAGCATGGTATCCTTTTTTGATACGTTCAATTTTCTTTGCTCCAAGATTCTGGGAAACATAGGGCGAAACCGCATTTCCAATGGATACAAATATCAGTGAAAAAACATTCTCTACTCTCATGGTTGCCGCATAACCTGCCAGCGCCTGTGTACCGAAGGGATTTACAACCGCCTGTACGATCATCATACCAATTGACACTGTGGATTGCTGAAGAACCGATGGTACTGCAATACGAAGCATGGAATGTAACTCCTGCCTGTCAAACCAGTTAAAGCGGCTTTTATATCGACGCATCCGGTTAAAGAAAATCAAAAGCGAAAACACTGCGGAAATCCCCTGCGCAATGAGAGTTGCAAGGGCGGCACCGAACACACCCAGCCCTAAACCTGCCACCATCCAAAGATCCATAACAATATTCAAAACAGAAGAAAATATCAAAAGGCCCAGCGGAATCTTCGATTCACCGATGGAATTGAACATCGTTGAAAGGATATTGTACATAAACAGAAAGGGAAATCCCACAAAATAAACACGCAGATACAGTACCGCTTCATCCAGTATGTCAGCAGGTGTTTGTAATAAACTCATCATAAAATGAGAAAAAACAAAGCCAAAAAACCCCAGAAGTATACTCAGAATCAGAAAACTGATCAACGATGTTGACACAATTGTTTTCATTTTGCTATAATTCTGAGCTCCAAAATAGCGGCTCACAAGTACACCTGCTCCTACACCGGCTCCCAAAGCCACACAGATAAAAACATTGGTCAAAGCGGCACAGGCTCCAACTGCCGCAAGTGCAGAGGATCCCACGAACTGACCTACGATGATTGAATCAGCCATATTGTATACTTGTTGAAAGAAGCTGCCGAGAATCATGGGCATTGCAAAAACAGTCAGTGCTTTAAGAGGAGCATCTGTGATTAAATATTCATCTTTTGACATTCTCATTTTCCTCCATAAATTCCTGCTTTTTACCCGAAATCACGATTATATTTTCAAAATGTAAGTTTTAGATTTCGTTACGCAACAATTATATGCAGTTACAGTAAATAAGTCAAGTTGCCGTTTACTTTTGGTAATGTAAATGATACGATATTTGATATTGAAAAAAATCTGCTATCAGATGGATATTTTTTTATTATTTTACAGGAGGGAACTTATGTACCTGGACGGTTTAGATGAGTTGGATCAGAAGATTATCCGGCTGCTTATAGAAAATGCACGTATCTCCTACTCTGATATCGGTGAAGAAACCGGTATTTCCAGAGTGGCAGTAAAAGCCCGTATTCAGGCTTTGGAAAAAAAAGGCGTAATTGAAGAATATACAACAATCATTAATCCTCAAAAAATCAGTGGGGCTGTATCATGCTATTTTGAAATTGAAATAAAACCGGAGTACCTGGCGCAGGTGACAGATATATTGTACAAAAATGATACAGTCACACAGATTTACCGTGTCACAGGAAGAGACAGGCTTCATGTACATGCCGTTGCTTCATCAGGTGATGAAATGGAACAGTTCCTGCACAATGTCATTGATACACTGCCTGGCATTATCAGCTGCAGTTGCAATATGATCTTATCACGCATTAAAGATATTAAAGGATTACGGCTATAAAAGTCAGAAGCTGCAACCAACCTTGATCCATACAGTCATATCACCCTGCCAAAGTGAATTAAATATAACGCTCCCAGCCACTTTTTGACTTCAACAGTTTGCTCTTCCTGAAACGCCTCGCAGCTTTTCAAAATAACAATAAAATGCCCATTTTTCGTACACGGGAACATATCCTAAAACGCCACTATACTATTGAAGAGTAGTCAAAGCAGTACCTGATGAACACCACTACTTTGAAATCCGTTTTCAAAGCAGTCTATGGAATGCCCATCGCTTCTTACATGAAAGAATACCGTATGAAATTGGCATCGAATATGCTGTTGCAGGAAGATAAATCTATTTCGGAAATTGCCGCCGCTGTGGGATATAAAAGCCAAAGTAAATTTACATCGGCTTTCCGAGATATATTTCAGATATTACCTACTGCATATCAGAAACTGTATCGTAACCAATAATTTTAATACAAAACTGCACCCACAATATCCCTGAGTGCAGTTTTGTATCAATCAATATTCTAATGTTTCTCCATCAAGTGGAATATCAAGAACAAGCATCCTATACAAATGCACTTTCCTCTTTTGCTTTCCGCAAATCTTTTAACACTGTTCCTATATCTCCCAAAATAGCAATCCCCTTATCTTCAATGAATTCCGGCAAAAACTGATATTCTGAATTTACGGAGATATAATATGCATCTTTCAAGCTGTTTGTCAGTTCCCAAAACGGTTCCTGTATAAACATCGGTGTCATGCGCCCTACTCCAAGTTCTATCAAGAGAATTTTTCTATCTTTGTTCTTTTGAATGTATTTTGAGATTTTCTCATATTCTTCTTCGTATTTTTTCCCTTGCAGAAAATTCCCATATCCTCTTACCCACGGAAACATTTCCGCACCACAATGAGGGCAGCGAGGAATCAGTTCATCCGGCACCATTGTTCCCTCTCCCATAGCCGCAATCATATCTGCCACAGGTTGTACGGCATCCCATGTTTCATCCTGACAGCACTGGGAACACTGGAAGAAACGATGATCTCCCTGAATCTCACTGACCTTTTCTTCCGGATAAATCTTTACAAACTGTGTATCCTGATTAGTCGTTAAGATATGAAAATCCTTTCCCTGCAAGATTCTATCCAAATACAGATATGGCTCTCTGATAGGAGCATTTTGTGTAGTATTTAAAAAGGTTGCCACATATCCCCAGTGTTCATTTCTTGTAGAAAACCGATGCATCATTCCGCTAAAAGCACCTTTGAATCCATACTTATCTGCAAATTTTCCAAAATGCTCACGAAAAGAAGGGGTGTCACTATAATAAAAGTCACCACCTCCAGCCGCTGATAAACCGGATGCTCCGCCTACTACGATACACTCTGCCTCCTGCACTCTGCGAACAAATTCCTGAATCTGTTCCTCATAAGGAAGTGGTTTTTGTTTGCTCAACACTACAGCAGTACCGCCGGATGCATAGGTACTATAGTGTCTGGAATAGTTCATTTGTGTTTTCATTACCAAATTTTCGTAACAGCTCATTTTTTTCATTCTCCTATCTCACAACTGTAATATCTTTAACCATCTTACTTAGTCTATCCTTCCCTTTCTGATTTCCTTTAACGCTACCGTAAGATTACCATCCACACCGATGGATTTTTCTTTGATTTCTTCTGGAATGTAAATTTCGCCCTTGTTAAATGTGATATATCTTGCCTGTGGTTCTACTGCTGCTAGCTGCATCAAAGGAGCTTTAATCATCTGATTTCTCCAACCAATGCCAAATTCCAGAATTACCAGCTTCTTTCCATGTAAATTCTGAATAAATTCTTGATAGCGGGCAGCCTTTTCCTTCCAATTTTTCGTTTCTGTAAACGAGGACATCTCACCCCAATTTACTTCCATATCTCCACCGCATTTTGGACATTTCGGCAGTAACTCTTTGGGTACTCTTCCGTTTACTTCCTCTTCTGTCATGGCGAGAACTGCTTTTTGATTAGGATAGACCTCGTCATGACATCTATTCTTGCACCGCATCTGGGTTAATTTCCCTTCCATTTCAAAAACACGGTCTGCCTCAAAACCTGCCGGCACAAAATAATCCTCCGCATTGGAAGTTACTACGAAATATTCTTTATCCTTTACCAGTGCATAGATGTTTTTCATAATCTCACTCGGCTCATCCTGCATAGCTTTTGCCTTAACAAGTCTGCTTACAAACGCCCACTTTTCTTCTACCTTCATTGGCACTGAAAATCCGTGTAAAACACAACGCAGTCCGTATTTTTCTCTGAAATCTCCCATATTTTCCTGAAACCATGCGTCATCTGCAAAAATATTATATCCCTCTGCGATAGACAAACCATTACTGGCTCCAATCAAAATACCATCTGCTTCTTTGATGATTTGACTTATCTCTTGATATACATTCATCTTCATCACATTTCCTTTCCCGCTATGTTTTCTTTTAAATCCCGCAGGGTTTCTGCCAAATCTCCTGCTATATAAATGCCTTTGTCTTTTATATGCTCTGGAACTGAAGATTTCTTCTGATTCAGACAAGCATAAAACACCTTTTCATTTTTGTATGTCATTTCCCAAAAAGGAAGTTTAATAATACTGGGTGTCATCTCACCAACCCCCAGCTCCAGCAGTACAACATTCTTATCTGTTCCATTCATGAGATATTTTTTCAGGAAATTCTCATATCGCCTTACACCTTCCCTCCAGTCTTTCCCCTCCAAAAATGTATCATCCCTTACCCAGGGAACCATGATTCTCCCGCACTCATTACATCTTGGCAGAAGCTCGGAAGTAACACGCAGCCCCCGGATATTTTCGTTCATCCTGCGAATCATTTCTACATTGGAATAAATTTGGTCATGGCAAGGCTGACTGCATTGAAGATAGCCGATGTTACCTTGATAATCGCAAATCCTTTCTTTCTGAAAAATCCGTTCAAACTGCATATCTATATTGGTTGTTAAAACAAAGATTTCTTTTTCCGCCACAATATCACGCAGGTCATAGTATGGCTGTCCTGTAGGTGCATCCCACATACTTTGTATGTAACGTGCATAATATGCCCACTGTTGTTCCGGCGATGAATAACAGTAGTAAAAACCGTCAAAAGGAGATTTCAGTCCATACCACTCCTTGAAATCTTGTAAACATTCCTCCATATAGGGTAGCCAATGATAATGGTTATATCCCGCCGCACTGGAAAGACCAGAACCACCGCCTATCAAAACGGCATCTGCCTGACGGATTTTTTCTGCCAGAAAACTGACTTGTTCCTCCTTTTGCATACACCACTTTATCTCCTTTTTTATATCAGATTCCACACCTTTTATTTTGCTTGACTTTTATTTTTTTACTTGTTAAAATTAAATTTACATCAAGCATTAAAGTCATGTTATCATGTAAGTTTAAAAATTGCAAGAAGAAAATTCGAGGTGACAAATGAAATATTCCACAAAGCTTAGTGACACCATTCATATTCTTATATTTATTGCTCTTGGAGATGAAGAACAACTCTCCAGCACAAAAATTGCAGAAAGTATCAAGACAAACCCGGCTTATGTCAGACAGCTTATGGCAACCCTGAAAAATGCAGGCATTGTTGTCAACACACAAGGTCATGCGAATGCCGCTCTTGCAAAATCGGCAGATAAAATCAATATGTATGACATCTACCGAGCCGTAGAGGGCGATAAGCCGCTACTTCACCTGGACACAGATACCAATCCGAATTGTGGAATCGGTATCAACATTCAATTCGCTATTGGGGACTTCTATCATGAAATTCAAAATATGGTAGATGAAAAAATGAAATCCATTACATTGCAGGATATTATTGATCGGTATTATTTTAAAATCAGGAAAGTTAAAAGTCTTTAACTAATCAAGAGTAGCAAGCACTGCCTGTGTCATGACACAGGCGAAATCCCCCACACTTTCCTATCGTCTGTGTGGTTAAATTTCCATACATGGATAACTATAACTACCACAAAGGTATGAATGTAATCATTCAGGAATTAAAGGATCTGTTAAAGACAAAAAGCATTGGCACTGACTCTGACCGGGCATTATTGCTAGATTTTCAGGAAACCCTTGCAACCATTTATCTGATGACTGCCAATCTTCCGCAAGCCAAAACATATTTTAAAAGAGCTTTCAAAATATATGAAAAGATCTGGGCTGATGAACCGGAAATGATTGAGGCAAAATATCAGGAAATCCAAGAGTTATATCCACAGGTTGGTTTCTTTCTTGGACAACAGATATCAAGTTTTTTAACAAAACAGGCATAATTTGGGGGAGAAAGTATTTATTTCAGTTTTTCATATATATCTTATATGATGACAATGTGTTGACATTAGGCACATATTTGAATATACTATACTTGAATGGAGGTGTTCTGTATGGCAACAACTAATTTAAATATTCGTATAGACAAGGCAATCAAGGACCAGGCGGAGGAAATCTTCAATGAGCTTGGTCTGAATATGACAACTGCTGTAAATATGTTCCTGAGAACCGCTATCCGTGAGCATGGTATTCCTTTTGAATTAAAACTGGAAGTACCGAATGATACGACAGCCGCTGCCATTGAGGAAGGCAGAAAAATGATGAAGGATCCTTCTGCTCCGCGTTATTCCAGTATGGATGCGCTTAAAGCAGCTCTCGACGTATGAAATACGACATTCAGTTTACCAATCAGTTTAAAAAGGATTTGAAGCTTGCCAAAAAGCAAAATAAAAATCTTGATAAGCTGTTTGAAGTAATTGATATTCTGGCGAATGGCGGTACGCTGGATGCAAAATACAGGGATCATGACCTTACAGGAAACTACAAAGGCACGCGTGAGTGTCACATCGAACCGGACTGGCTGCTTATTTATGAGATTTGTGGAGATGTTCTTGTTTTGATGCTTTATCGCCTTGGTTCACATTCTGAGCTGTTTAAGAAATAAGTACAAATCGGGAATTTGGAAAGGGATGCACTGCCATGCTGAGAAAGTTGAATTGTTTTTTAAACATCGTTATTGGTTCATCAATAGGAGTTTTCATTGGATTCGGAATTTATAAGTTCTGGCACTTTAAAACCTACCCAAATTTATATGCCATACAGTCTGCACCGTGGTACACAGAGCTGCTGTTGGATGGTGCCTTGGTGGCTGTTGTGGTGGTCGTATGTATTATCCTAAAGCTGATTATTCGGAAAAAGTCAAAGCCATAACTTCCAATTGAACAAAATCGCTGCGCGATGGCCTGCCAAGGCTATGGCGCAGTTTTTCTTTACACTTTAATAAAAAAACAGTGGAAACCAAGTCCTACAAGTAGTATTGTTAAGTCACCACAACCAACAATCAAACAGGATCGACATCCCCACTGCCTATGAAAAGAATACCATTGAGCTGCCTTTCTGGCAAGCAGTTTTATTATGCTATGATGAGATTGCCGACGAGATCTTCAAACTCCGGGAACAGCGAGAAAAATGTACGGTTGACACTGCCGCCAGAGACGCACAGATTGCCCGCATCAACGAGCTGCAGGATTTTATCAAGCAGCAACCCGCACACCTGGAAGCCTTCGACGAGGCCTTGGTAAAGCGCTGGCTTGAGCGAATCATCGTCTGGGAGAACCACTTCACCGTGGAGCTAAAATCCGGACTGAAAATTGATATTGAAAGATAATCCCACAGACGCACGAAACCCTCTCGACCATGATGGCCGGGAGGGTATTTTCTATTCTGCAAACCGGAATTGTCACTCCAAAATAAATGGAAGCATAATCATAATAATTCCAAATAGGGCAAATAAAGCACCACCGATTTTTGTGGCTTTCAAATAGAACTCAGATGGTTCATCTGCACGATAAGATTTCCATTCTTCTGTTAATTTCCATATTAAGCCCGGCTTTAAGAAGATAAACATACCTAACGCAAAGATTATGATTCCGCCCCCAATAGACCATCACATATTTGCCATCTCCTTTATCAAATATAAATTTGTCTGATTTATATGAACAATTCGCATTCTTTTCTGACTGAGCAAGCCTTTTTAATTGCCATACCCGCAACTGCCGTCATAAAGCCACTTACCTTCCGAGCATGCTTTGGACATGCGGCTACGCACCGCATACATGAAATACATTTACTTTTATCTGTCATTCCTGGATTTTTCCTATCAATTGCTCCTGCAGGGCATTTATCCGCACATAATCCACAGCCAGAGCATGAAGCATTTGCTTTTGGAATCAGAACTGCACTAGATTTTTTATATGGTCTATTCCCCGGAATGCTTGGCGTAGATTCGTTACCACTTTCCGCTTTTTCTAATATTTGATTACCAAATTCAGTTAATTGATGGCCATCATTTTCATCCGGTCTTCCGATCGCATACTGATGCAAAATAGAATGCTCCGCAACTGCTGATACAGCTGCAATCACATGAAAACCTGCTTTAACAGCATAATCTTCCATCTGTACAAGCGTATTCTCATAATCTCTGTTTCCGTATACAGCAACAATTGCGCACTTACACTGATTACCATTCATCTTAGCAAGCCGATCTAATGCAAGCTGTGGTGCTACTCCACCAAAAGAAGGCATTGCGATCACAGCTATGTCTTCTTTTGTTAATGAAATGGAACTAAAATCCAAATCTGTTTTTGAAAGGTCTATGTCTTTCACTTCATTCCAGAATTTTGTCATCGTATTTGCTACCTTTTCAGTTCCACCTGTTGGGCTAAAAATAATTCTATATTTGTTCATTTTATATTTTTCTGACCTCCGATTTAATCTGCTTTTCCTTCACATCTATTCCACTGCCTACAAACAGCCAAAATGGTCGAGTTGCCGGATTGGTTGTCACCCTTTTTCATTTTCCAATAATCATCCCAAAATGCCTGACATCTAATCCACTGCCTCAAATCGTGACATCTAATCCGAGGTTACAAACTGACACATATTTTGCAGTGGATATTTTCCATATAAGAAAACCGAGCTTTTTCAGGAGTCTGGCTTCAAATCCAAACTTCCGAAAAAGCCCGGAAATACGCCGCTTTCTGGCACTTGATTTTATTTTCTCGACATCAATACTACCGTCTCAACGGTATTCCCTTTGTCCCACAAAAGCTCCGTAACTTCCCCGCCATCCTTGAACACCGGAAAATTCAGACCAATCCGCTTTAGCGGATATTCAGACTCGTCATTCCTATAAATTTCAATTTCCTTAATCAAGGCTGTGACCACATTTCTCTTTTCTTCGTCATTTATTATATTATAAACGCAGTCGAAATTCACCATGATTTTGTAAATATTCTCAAGAGTAATTGCCTGCTGCTTAATTGCATCTCGCCGAAGTCTGGCATCTTCGATTTTTTCCTCCAGCTCAACAATGACATCATATAGGGAATCTAACCGCAAGGTCATATCATGGAGCTTTCGTTCCCGGTATTTTGCATCAGCAGGGAGACTGTCAATTTCCCGTTCCAATCTTGTTTTATTCAGATCAACTTCCTTCAGCTTTGCCTGATAGCCCTCCAGTTCTTTATCCACTGCTTTCGTGTCAATCTGAACGCCAATCCGTTTTTTAATGGCTTGGGCATATTCCTCATTCCTTACGATCTCACGAATTGCCTCAATGACCATCGGTTCAATATCGGTCTTTTTCAGCATCGCCTTATATTCACAATGCTTACCCCGGACCATCCTATTCCGACTACATACATAATAGTAAATTTCTTTGTAAGTGCCATCTTTATTTGTCCATGCGTGTTTATTCGTATACATGGGACTTCCACAAACCGGGCATTTCAGCAGACCTGATAACAAATGAACTCGATCCCGCCCAATTTTTGACGGTTGCTTTACTCCGGTTCTAAGACGCTTGGCATGAGCCTTTTCCCATACCTCCTCACTAACGATTCCTTTATGCTGTCCCTCTGTCAGAATGTAATCGTCATTTCTTTTCATCTGGTAATCGTTTTTTGTGCCTTTGACTTTTTCCTTCGTTCTCCGTCCATAGGCAATTTTACCGCAATAAACCGGATTATCCAATATCAGTTTAATAAAATGTCCTGTCCAATCCTCTAATGTGCCATTCTGCCTCGGAATTTTCCGTATACCTTGTAAATTCAACTGATTCGCGATACCACCCAAACCAATTTCCGATGAAGTATATAATTCAAAAATCTTCCGTATTGCCACAGCCTCTGTTTCTTCAATCATCAGCTTGTTATCTTCCAGTGTATATCCGTAAGGAGCAAAGCCACCATTCCATCCACCCTGCCGTGCCTTTTCGCGCCGCCCGTTCATCGTCTGCTCGATAATATTCTCACGCTCAATCTCAGCTACAGCAGATAGTACAGAAATCAAAAGTTTTCCGCTTGTCTGAGAGGAATCAATCCCTTCTTCTATACAAATCAGATTTACACCATAAGATTGAACCAACTCCAAAGAGTTAAGTATATCTGCCGCATTACGGCCAAACCGTGACAGCTTATACACTAAAATATAGTCAATGTCCAAGCCATCCTCAATATCTCTGAGCATTTTTTGAAAGGCAGGCCGTCCCTCAATGGATTTACCGGATTTACCGGCATCTTCATAAGTATCAACAACGATCATTTCCTCACGATCCGCAAATCGTGTCAGCATATTTTTTTGACCTTCCAGGCTGTATCCGTCCACTTGCATCTCTGTGCTGACCCTCGGATACAAAACACAGCGTTTTCCATATCGGTTCATAATTCATACCTCCAAAATTTACTTTTGGAAAATATCCTATGTAAAGCTGCGATTCTCACGCAGCTCCGTCAACCTCGCCCAGCACTCTCATACCATATTTCTCGATGATATGTGCCAGCGAAGTGATAAACGCTTCAAATTTTTGTTCCGCCAGAAGTTCTTCTGACCGGATTTCATCTGAAGGAATCAATGCGCTTTTATTCTGGATATTCTCCATTCAGAATCACCTCCGCAATTCCTAACGAAATTATAACTCTACTTGCACAGCCTGAAAATGATACGGCCTTTCGGCACTTTTATGTAATCCCCAGACTGCACAAGAGCGTCTTGTTTATATTTTCCATGTCATCCTTGTTTAGATGACCAATATAGTTTTTTAACCTCGACTTGTCGATTGTTCTGATCTGTTCCAGCATAACAACAGATGGTTTCACCAAACCGCATCTGTCATTTAAGTGGTAATGCGTGGGGAACTTTCTGCTTTTTTTGCTTACACTGGTAATTGCTGCAATAATAATCGTAGGACTGAAACAATTTCCCACATTGTTTTGAAGAATGAGTACAGGACGAGAGCCACTTTGTTCGGAGCCGATACCAGGGCTTAAATCAGCCGAATATATGTCACCTCGATGGAATTTTTCAAACATCACTCTCGCCTCCTTGATATCTTAATACTTAAATAGCCGCACCAGTCTGAAAGAAATCTTCGGATAAAAACCTGGCGCGGCTACTGTTATTCTGTTCGGATTACTCGTCATATTTGCCACGCATCCCTGACGCCGGGGACAGAACAGGTCTCCGCTGGCGCGGCTGTCATAACTCCGCAGCGTCGTTCGTAGCGTGCGCCGCAGGGTTCCCCCCAAGTCTTTGGCGGGCCGTGAGGAAGTATCTTTAAGCCCCCGCGCAGTCATCGCGCCGGATGTGCCACCATCCGGGTCACAGGGACGTTGATCGCTCCGAAACAGCTTGTCCATCACCTCCTGGCTGCTCCATCTTCGCGGCGTCCTGCACTCGCTCATACGCGGGTTATGTACCTGTTCTGCCGTGTATTCAGTTGTCAAAGGTCAGCGAAAGAAAAGCTCCTTCTTGACAGCCATGACAAAAACAGGCGATTTGTCCTGTCTGTACTGCGATTTATTTGAAAAAAATATTTTGCCTTGTCCCTTCATAGAAGCTGCGGACAGCGCAAGCTCCTTACAAGCACAATAAAATAGGTACTATCGTACTCAAAAACGCCTTTTATGAGGTTCTTCCTACAAGGAAATGGGCACGATAAAATATGATTAAGGAGACGATAGTGCCTATGGAACTGATAAAAGAGCTGGGACGAAGGATACAAAAAGCGCGTAAGGAAAAAGGATTGACGCAGCAGGAACTCGCAGATCTGAGCCACGTTTCTCTAAAGCACGTTCAAGGCTGCGAAAGAGGGGTGAAGAATCCTTCTTTTGAGGTTCTGCGCGCTTTTTGCAAAGTCTTGAATTTATCTTTAGATTCCCTGATGAATCTCGATCTGCCTGAAGATGAGCAAGCCGCCAACGATATGCGGCAGCTTTACCTTTCGTGCCCTCCGGCTGCCAGAAAAGTGCTGTTAAACTCAACCCGCGCGTTGACTGATGAGCTAAAAGAGATGGTGCAGACGGCTGGGGTTGACCCAGATGAACATTTAGAGAATAAGTAAGCCGGTGGAGGAATAAAAACCCCCACCGGCTCTCTTTTTGCCGCTATGCGGCGGTCAGGTTATTGGGCCGTATCCAGCAACCGCGCCAGCTTCTTCAGTCCGCGCCGGATGCTCTCCCACACGCGGCGGCGGTCAGCACCCTCGATCCGGGCGATCTCGGCCACCGTCATGCCCAGGTAAAACCGGGCGTAGATACGCCGGGCCTGGATGGCAGGCAGCTGCATCAGCGCGGCGTACACTTCCTCCCGTAGCTGCTTCTGCTCCAAGATTTCCTCCGGGATGAGCGGCCGGTTGAGGGCATCGTTTTCAATGCCATCCTCCCGGTTTAGAGAGTAATGGGCCTTGTGCCGGAACTTCCGGCGCTCGTAGGCAGCATCGTCCTTCTCCTGGCCCCGGATTGCCGCCAGCACTTCCTCGGCCACGTCCACAAAGACATCGGTTTTATACACATCGGGATACAGTTCCCGAAGATTGATCTTCTGCATTATGTACCTCCATTTCGATTCACGGGTTGACGGGTGAACCGAAATGAAGGCGGTGAGCGACACCTTTCGGGGAAATTCCCGAAAAAACGACAAGCAAAAGCGCCAGCATCCGAAGAACGGCGGCTGGCGCTGCTAAAAAAGGACTTATGACACTTATGGACCAGCCACGATAGTGCCTGTTCATAAGCAGATGGAGGCCGATTGACGGTCAGGCTTTTTTTGACAGGTAAATTCCTGCCGAATTATGTCGAAGCGGTCTTTGCTTCACGGCGGCTCCCTCCTAAAGCCGCCGTGTCAGCGTGTAGTCGTCACTCCTTTGTCGAGGGCATAAGGAACGGCGGCCTTGATGTTACTCAAAACCGCCGCAGTACCCGGAAAATCCATTATGGGCGCACGAAGCTACCTGCCCTGCAACGGTTTTTTTCTTTCCCCGTCTGGCGGGGCAGGATCGCTTGGCATATTCAGTTTAGTCTTGCTCCTGTGCAGCTGCCTCCTTCAGCCGCAAAAAGCTCTCGTCGCTAATGATGTGTTCAATCCGGCAGGCGTCGGCCTCCGCAGTTTCAGGGTCAACGCCCGCTGCGATAAGCTGCTCAGTGAAAAAGCAATGGCGCTCGTAGATTTTTTCGGCAACTTCCCGGCCTACATCGGTCAGGTGCAGGAAATAGTCGCTGTCCATCGTGAGAAAGCCGCCGTCTCGCAAGGTAGCCACTGCATGGCACACGCTGGGTTTTGACACCTCCATGTGCCGGGCCACATCTACGGAGCGCACCATACCCGTTTTCTTATGGAGAACAAGGATGGTTTCCAGATAGTCCTCCCCGGACGCATGAAGTTTCATGGAACATCTCCCTTCTAAAACAATTTACACAGCCCAACCAAGACTCTCCTGTTGGATATGGAACAGTTTATGGTACAATCCGTTCTTCTTCATCAGCTCATCGTGGGTTCCATGCTCTACCAACCGTCCATTGTCAAGGACGAGGATTTGGTCTGCATCTACAACTGTACGGAGCCGGTGAGCAATCATAATGACCGTCTTACCCTCCACCAGTTTGGCAATCGCCTTTTGAACCAGGACTTCATTTTCCGGATCAAGGGATGCTGTTGCCTCGTCAAGCAGAATAATGGGCGCATTTTTCAGCAATGCGCGGGCGATGGAAATACGCTGGCGCTCACCGCCGGAAAGAGTGCTGCCGTTCTCACCGAGGACCGTCTGATACCCGTCCGGCATTTCCCGGACAAATTCATCACAATAGGCGGCTTTGGCCGCAGCAATTACTTGATCGTCCGTTGCGTTTGGATTGCCAAGACGGATATTGTTCATGACCGTATCATTGAACAGGGTCACATCTTGGAACACGAAGGACATATAAGACATGAGACTTTCCGGCTCCATACTCTTAATGTCTTTTCCGCCCACGGTGATCTTTCCCTGCTGAACATCCCAAAACCGGGCAATCAGTTTGGAAATCGTGCTTTTACCGGAGCCGGACGGACCAACAAGGGCAGTCACGCTCCCCTGAGGAATTTTACAAGAAACATCTTTGATGACATCTTCCTGATTGTAGGCAAAGGTCACATGGGAAAGCTCAATATCGCAGTTCGGGACCGTTTTTCCTTCACCGTCCATCGCAGGGGTAGTGAGCAGGGTACGCATACGACTTGTGACCACATTCAAATTCAGCAGTGAGGACAGGTTCGCCAGGATCGCCAGGATCGGTCCATAAATCCGTGTGACCATCAGCAGGAACATAAGCAGAGGAAGAAGCTCAATCTGTCCTTGTGTTAGAAGAATAGCGCCAACAAAAATCGTGATACCGATGCCAGCCTGCAAAATCATACTTGCACTGGACATGAACACGCCGACAGCCATCTCCACTTTGATGGCGATTTTTTTCATTGCTAACAGAGCTTTATCCAGCGCGCTGAAATGAGAACCGGACAGCCCGCAGGACTTGATGATCTTCATGCCTTCCAAGTATTCCTGTACCTGGTCAGAAGCATCCAGCTTTGCGTCAACCTGTTTTTCAAACAGCTTCTTTTGATGGTTCCGGCTGAGCCAGATAATGAGGAAGGCAATCGGAACCGTGATAAATACGCACAAAGCAAGCCGCCAGTCAAAGAAGGCCAGCAGGATGCAGGTCAGGGTCACCGTGATGCCGTTTGCAATCAGCGGAGGGATCGTGCTGCTGAGCAGGGATTCCATGCTGCTGCAATCTGCCATCATATTTGTGGTCAGTTCAGAAAGGTCCTTGGTGTTAAAGAAATTCATCGGAAGTTTCCGCAGATGCTCCGCAATCCGAAGCCGGGTCGTGTTCGACTCTTTATATGAGGCAATATAGGTTTTGCGGTAATCGTTTTTGGCAGCCAGAAATACCAGAATGGCCGAAACAATACCCGCGCCCCACAGCATCCAGATATGGTTCCACTGAATGGAGCCGCCATTGACAAAGGGAGTCAGAATTTCACTGAAAATCATAACAGTTACACAGAACGGAAGAAGCATAGCCAAGTTCGTCAATGTGCAGGCGAAGATTGCTTTTTTCAGATCTGCGTAACCTTTGTCTGATAAAAAGAGAGCTTTTTGTAATCTGCTCATAGTTACACCGCCTTTCCGCTGATTTTCCAGCCAATCGCTTCTGTATAGTGGTTCCACATTTGCGCATAGCGTCCGCCTGCGTCCACCAGCTCGTCATGTTTTCCTTCTTCGATCAGGTGCCCTTTCTCCATGACAATAATCTTATCTGCATTGCGGATCGTGGAGAGGCGGTGTGCGATGATGATAACTGTCTTACCCTGCATCAGCTTTTCAAAAGCTTTCTGGATCAGGTATTCATTCTCCGGGTCGCTGAACGCCGTTGCCTCATCCAGCACGATGATGGGCGAGTCCTTGATAATGGCCCGCGCAATGGCAATTCGCTGGCGCTCGCCGCCAGAGAGATGGATGCCTTTGGAGCCGACCACCGTATGATACCCGTTGGGCAGATTGGAGATGAACTCGTGGCACTGCGCCGCTTTCGCCGCCGCAATCACTTGTTCCTCACTGGCCGAAGGATTGCCCATACGGATATTATCCAAGATGCTCTGCTTGAACAGGAAAATATCCTGGAACACAAAGCTGACATGGCGCATCAGGTCATCCTCCGCCATATCGCGCACATCTACGCCGCCGATGGTAATGCTGCCGGAAGATACGTCCCAAAACCGAGAAATCAGATTGGCAATCGTACTCTTGCCGCCGCCGGACGGGCCGACAATAGCTGTGATCTGTCCCTGTTTTGCTGAGAAAGATACATTTTCCAGGGCTTTCTCGGAAACATCCCCCGTGTAGGAAAAGCTGACATCGTGGAAAGCAACATCATCCCCAACAGGTTTCTTAGGATGAGATGTTTCCGGCATTTCAGGGATATTCAGAATTTCATCCATCCGAGCCACATTCCCATCAATCTGCATGAACGATTCGGAGATATACATGATTTTGTTCAGTACACCGGAAATTGCGGGTACAAAGAGCAGATAGAAAATGAAGGTCATGGCAAACCCAGCAAAATCATCCGACCTGGAGCCGATTAAAATTCCGACAGGTACAAGGATCAGATAAACATTATTGATGATTGTGGTGAAGGCGGGCATACAGTTCTGCCAGCCTAGGGAAAATTTCAGGACCCACTCTGTATATCCGGTAATTGCTTCTTTGAGTTTTTTGAAAGAGGATGCGGTCTGGTTAAACGCCTTTACAACCGACATTCCACGAACATACTCCACAGAAGCGTTGTTCATTTCTTCCAGGGCTTTTTGGTACTTACCCATATTCTCTTTCATCTCGCCGCTGCCAAAGCCAATGAACTCCGCAACAAACGCCAGAATTATACCGACCAGAGAGGCAAGACCGAACCGCCAGTCAACGGCCAGTAGGATGATGACCATGACAATGGGAGCTGTAATAGAAGCGACAAAATCCGGAAACTGGTGAGCAATAAAGCCCTCTACGCTTTCGATGTTTTCATCCATGATTTTCCGCAGACGTCCGCTGCCAATCGTCAGGTGACACCCAAGTGGAATTTTAGTAATATGGTCTGCAAAGAGAACCTTCAACTCGTACAGCGTTCCGAACGCTGCCATGTGTGAACTGAAAATAGCCAGGAAGTACAGCAGGATATTCGCCACGATCCCGGCGAGCGCCAGCCAGCCGTAATTCATGACCATCCCCATATCCAACTGGTCAAGGTTCGGGAAAACACCGATAATTGAGCGGATCATAAAATAGACCGCTATGTACGGGATGAACGAAGCAATGGCCGCCAGTGACGAAAGAACCGCAGCTAAGAATACAAGGCCCTTTCTGTCAGAAGCCAATTCCATGCATCGTGCCAAACCCGTCTTTGGTTTTGCCTGTTTCGATTTTGCGTTTGACATAGCATGAACCCTCCTTAAAAGTGAAAATGGTGAGGTTAGCAACTTCTAACCTCACCATTCATTTTATCAATCTTTGAAATTGCCTGCTACTCCATATCTCTGTTCCGGTGTCAAAAATAGCCCAAAGATACCAGAGAGTTAGTCGTAACTATATTGTCCTTAGACAATGCCTGCCTTCTGAAAATGCTTTTTGAACACGCCTTTTGCAATCAAAGCGCCGACGATGCCTGCAACGAAGGTCACAACAGCAATAATGACTACCATTGTTCCATTCATAAAGCTATGTAGCTCCGTCAGATACTCGGCGCTGACACCATTCGACGTAGACATATCATCCACATAGCCGGTCATAATGACCATAGGGAGATAGGTTCCCAGCGCAAAGAACATCATATACACGGAATAGCCAATGGTATTCAGCCAGAAGCTCTTATAGTGGCCGATACGGGCCAGAAGCTCAGCAATTACGGCACCGGCAATAAAACCGACGGCAACCGCCCATCCTGCGCCAATCAGGAACTCAATCAAGCCGATCACCACACCGCTCAAGAGAACGCTCCCGGCCTTTGGCACTTTAGCGCGCATCAGCATATAGATAATGCCTCCAGGAATTGCAGCAATGGCGCTCCCAAACGCGAAGGTCACCACGGTAGCTGCGGAGGCAAAGATGCACACCATTACTACGGCAAAGAACAGAACCGTAAAAATGCCCAGTGTAATATAGTCCTTTGCCTTCATTTTGTCGGACACGCCGACAGCTTTTGCTTGTTCACTCATATAGATAGCCCCTTTCTATTATTGGTATATAACTAAGATGAAGTCTTTTCATCCATGCGAATGACACGGGAACAAATCTTCATCAGTAGTTCATTGTCATGGGAAATCACCAAGATGGCTTTCCCTCTTTTGGACAGCGCACTTAAAATTCCTGCAACACTCTCCATGTTTTTGTAGTCCAAGCCGCTTGTAGGCTCATCAAAAATAAGTACCTCTGCATCCCGGAGAGCCGCAACGCCGATAGCAGTGCGCTGCTTTTGCCCACCTGATAGGGACATTGGATGCCGCTCTTTATAAATCGTCAAATTCAGCTCATCCAGAATATCGTCTATTCTCTTTTCGTCTTTATCCTTCTGGTCAGATAATGCCAGCAGTAGTTCCTGGTAAACGCTATCGGTAAACAGTTGATAGTCCGGGTCCTGCATGACAAGATATGCTTTCCTAATCCGCCGTTTGCTTGGGATCATACTGTTTTGGTATAGAACTTCTCCACGGAGTTCCTTCTGCAAGCCACATAAAGTCCGGGCTAAAGTTGATTTCCCACAGCCATTTTTTCCTACCACACCAACAATTTCTCCTGGGTAGACACGAAAATTCAGGTGCTGCGCCACGGGTTTCCCTTTCTCATATCCTATCGCAAGATCTTTAACTTCGACAGCCGGGGTATCGTTTCGAGATGGCATTGTTTCTGGAAGTTCTAACCTTGCAGGCGTATAGCTTCTAAGTCCCAGCGCCTTGATTTGCTCGGTACTGAGTAAATCAAAATCACGGGCGGACCAAGATTGTTTCAGCTTACCATGTTCCATAAGGACAATGCGGTCTGCAATCCCATTCAAGAAGTAAAGGCGATGTTCGGATACAACAATCGTTTTTCCCTGCGCCTTAATCAGCAAAAGCAGCCGCCGTAGTTCTTGGATGGCCTCCGGATCCAAGTTTGAGGAAGGCTCGTCCAAGACAAAAATATCAGGATTTAATGCGTAAACGCTGGCAAAGGCTATGGTCTGCTTTTGCCCGCCGGACAAGTCAAACAGGTTGCGATCCTTTAACTTTTCAATATGTAATTCCCGGATAGTCTGTTGGTAACGGTTCAACATCACTTGATAAGGCATCCCCTTATTTTCCATACCAAACACAATCTCGCTGTCCGTATCCAGGCTGAAGAATTGACTACGCGGATTTTGGAAAACAGAGCCTATCTTGTCTGACAAATCGTGTGGTTGGATCGTGCGGGTATCAACTCCGTCAATGAGAACCGCCCCGGACATTTCCCCTTCGTAAAAGTGGGGAATAAGCGTATTTATCAACCTGGTCACACAAGTCTTTCCACATCCAGATTCGCCAGTGAGAACAACACACTCCCCCTTTTTAATCTGCAAATTGAAATCTTGCAGATTTTCCTGTTCAGCGCCGGAATATTGAAAAGATACATGGTCAATATCAATCATCATCATATCCTCCCATATATCTGGTATTTGCAGAAAAACAGCACAACGAAGGCAACAAGAAAGAAGCACAGTACCATCCAATCTTTAGCATGAACTTTTAGCTGAATGAACGAAGTTCGTTGTGCCGGATTATCAATGCCTCGTGTCACCGCAGAAGCAGATAATTCTTCTGCAATCGAAGCAGAGCGCATCACGATGGGGATAGCGATTGCCTCCAGAATGAGCACAGGGCGCGTGAATACATTTTTCCACGAAAGTGCGATGCCTCTTAACTTCATCGCGTCATAGATATTGTGGATCTCCTCACTGAAAGTAGGAAAAAAGCGCAATACCATAGCGAATGTAATGGTAATGCTCCGAGGAATTTTTAGCGAGTACATGGCCGCAATCAATTCGCTGACTTTCGTTGTAGCGATAAAGGTTGAGGCAAAGAGTACCACGGGTATCATCACCCGAATAAACAATGTGAAGATCGACAAAATAGTTTCGATGGCCTGGGGAAGGAAGGCGCAAAGCTGCTGTATGGCCGCAATCACCACATAAAAGATAAGGTATTTCAATACAATCTTTTTCTGCCCCATCAGGCACGAAAGGATACAGATAAAGAAAAAACACACGCTGCCAAGAATGAAATCCTTCAAGCCGAACACCATAAAGTTGATAAGAATGAATAACAACAACTTTATTCTTGTGTCTATAACAAGCACAAATCACCACCTCCTAAAAATGGGTTGATGCGGTTAGATAAAGCTAACTACATCAACCCATTATACACAGTCCCTCAATTTTTTTCCGCTCCATTCCTTTGAGATGATGCAGAAAATAGCCCGTTCTTCCTATTTATTTTTTCGATAGTCTTTTGGTAACATCCCATACACAGATTGAAACGCTTTAGCAAATTTGCTGGCATTGCTATATCCGAGTTCTAAAGCTATATCCCCGATTTTCATTTTATCTTCCGAGAGCCACTGGGCTGCTAAATTCATTTTGTATTTTTTGAGATACGCATAGGGTGTGTCTCCGTAGATATGAGAAAAAACCAAATGAAAAACAGAGAGGTTTAAGTGTGCTTCCTTTGCCAACTGCTCCAGAGACACTTTTTCATCCAAATGGGAAATGAGGTATTCTCGTATCGCTTTTGTGGTCTGTATCTGTTTCTTATCAAAATACTTTAAATCGCACCCGTTAATCTGTGTCAACTGATCCATGTGGTATAGTAATTCGATAGCTTTGATTTTGAAATAGCCGATCGGCTCCGTCTCAGCGGCAGAATATAATTCTGAAAACAGATGCTTCAACTGCGCTGGGGTATCACTGACATACCACCGTGTTTCAAGTCCCAGCGTTGTTCCTATTTTATCAAGGTCAATAGGGATTGTCTGCATCATCCGGCGTGTTCCATCTGAAAGCGCCTGACGGTCAATGACGAGGCTGACGCCGTAATATTTTCCCAAAGGGAAAGAAAAGGAAACCGGCAAATGCTCTGTTGTCGCAACGCTAAAATAGCCCTCTGGCAAATACGATACAGTGTGGTTAGCAAATTCACATTCATACCGGCCGGTCTGGCAGTGCGTGATCTGAATAATATCTGGATTAAACTTTTGTGTTTCCATAGACTCATCTGATTCAAAATCGAGGAAACAAAGCTGTATTCCCTCAAACAGATTATAGTTTTTTACGATTCCCCGGCCTTTGCAGCCATAATCTACGACTACATGATCATCACTTTGCGCCAGAACTTTGGCCTGCATACCGTACCAGTCTTGATTGAAACTGGCATTTCCCATTATCCTCACTCCAATCAGTTAATTATAACTTACTGATTTTATAATAACACACGCCTGGACGAAATTCAAGAAAATAGCCCGTTCATGTTTTTACGAGTCCAGATTCGGGATAATACTGGCAAGCAATGCCTGTGTTAATACACACAGGCCCGCAGAGAAGAAAATCCCTCCGTGATTTTCCTCTCCGCTTGCTTGTTGAGGGCAGCGCCCCCAAGCCCCTTTGAACACAGAATTTCATTCCGTGGCTGCGCGTTCTGCGAACGCTTTTGACCAGAACCAGCTTACCGCTGGCCGTGGTCTTTTTCTTTTTCAACATCCTGTTCTACCTCCATTTTCAGCACCCGATCCACATTGGCCTTTGCCGTTAAAAGTTCTCGCATTTCCTCACGGGAATGCCGATACTCGGCATAGGTCTTTTTCTTTTCTTCCAGCAATTTCGCGTACTCTGTCTGCAACTCTTTGACCTTGGGCAGCTTCTTGACGCCCATCTCATCAAAGGCATTCTTAGCAGCTTGGTGGAGCAGAATTTCTTCCTCGTGTTCCTCCCGGAATTTCTTAGAGTAGCCCGCCTTGCGGTATGCCACATAGACCTCACGGGTCTTGGCATAATTTACGATGTGAGTACGCAGAACAGCGATCTCTGCCATGCGCTTTTCAGCCGCTTTGATCTGCGCCGAAAGATCATTGTGATGTGCCGTGGCTGCCGCCGCTTTTTCTGCCAGCTCCGCATAATCCAGCAGCTGATGTTCGGTAAGAAAATTTACAGTCTGCGCCATCTGTTTCAGGTTAAAAACCTTGGCCCAGCGCGCATACCCAGCGCCTTTCCCAGCCTGTAATTTTGCCTGAATGTCCACTAGCAGATTGACCTTGGGCGGCTCCGGCTGCACGATGGATTTTTTACGGGGCGTATGCTGTTTTTCACCGGCCAGCACCGCACGGATTTCTGCTTCACTGTACCCGGCCCCCAGCTTGTCATCCATGCGGGCTACATTCTTCCAGCCGGGCGCTTTGAGCCGGATTGCTTTCCCGCGCCGGGATACTTCACAGCCCATTTCTGTAAGCAGTTTCAACAATGCGTCAAAGTCAGCGGGCTTTTGCTCCAACGCACGGTCAATCATCACCCGCAGCTGCTCCCGATGGGAGGGCTTTGCCTGATCTCCCAGCCACTTGTTATAGCTTTTTCCGTGAAGTTTCGGATTCTCTACAATGGACAGTCCGTTTTCAATGCAGATGGTATCACTTAACCGGCGAACCGCCTTGGTGCTGCCCCAAAAGTTGCGGAACTTTCGGTCACAATCTGCATTGACCGCCGACCAGATGATGTGATTATGAACGTGCGATTTGTCTATGTGGGTGCAGACCACAAAGGCGTGATTGCCCTTGGTGAACCGCTTGGCAAATTCCACGCCCATGCGGTTTGCTTCCTCCGGTGTGATCTCTCCGGGTTTGAAGGACTGGCGCACATGGTAAGCGATCACATCATCCGCCCCGCGCACCCGCCCGGTGGCGGAGATATACTGCCGCTTTGCCAGAAGGAACTCTGCATCGGCGGTCCGGCTGTCACAGCCATAGCCGGTAATTAGTTTTCCGTTGTCGGTCTTTTGCGGATTTGCCACATAATCAATGATGTCGCTGATTGCCTGACTTTCGGTGCGGCCCTTGCCGATATGCAGGGGCATGATGCGTGTGGTTGCCATAGAAGGGCCTCCTTTCTAAAAAAGAAACGGCCTGCATGGTGCAGACCGCTTTTGCTATTCTATAAAATCGTCCTCGATGTCCTCTAACCGCTTCGGAGGAAACCTCATCTCGTATTGTTCTTTTGCCAGTGCACGAACTTCCGGGCGCTTATCTTTCATTCGGTTTTTCAGCCAGGAAATCTGCTCCTTTGATAACCGCCAAGGGAGATTTAGTAAGCGGTTTACCGTCATTTGCTCCGCTTGTTTCTCCGGCGATAAAGAAGCACAGGATTTACAGATATGAGCCGCATGACCTTTGCCGGAAAATTTTTCGTTGGCTTTGTATTCTCCGCAGACTTTGCAATAATGACCGTGTTTTTTCATAGGCTCGATTCCTTTTCACATAGAGCGTATAAACTGCGAACCGCCCCCATGATGATGCTCCACTCCAGATCTGCCGCATAGGAAAACTTCCTGCGGTAAGATTCCCAAAGTTTCTGCATAACCGAGCTGTTCTCCACTTCCTCAAAAACTTCGGCAGCTTCTGCAAGATGTCGTTCTGTCCCGCGTTTGTGAGCAGTGGCCCACAGCGCATCATGGAGAATCTGTGAGTTCAATGTGTTCCCATGCAGCTGTTCCAGAATATAAATGTCATAGAAATCTCTCATGCGGGTGTTGGTGGTGGTTCTGGTGATGATTGTTTCCAGCTTTTCAGCCAGAACGGTTTCCAGATTGTATGCCCAAATGTCAATAGAGCGATCTTCCAGCATCAGCTTGAAAGAGTAGCGTACCTCCCTGGGGGTAATGGCATCCCCTGTGGAAATGTCAATCTTCAAAGGTGTCACCACACCGTCAAAGGTTGTAGTCATGCTGACCCGAATCCCAGGATACTCCGCTTCATCCATAATCTCTGAAATGCTTTTCAGCTGAAATTTGACGCCATCATCAATCGGCACACTCACAATAGCAGAAATCAGGTTCTCGATGTCCTCTACATTAACATTGGCTCCTTTTACAGTAGCGTCCAAGTCCATCGTGGAACGGGCATCCAGTCCAACCATTGCCGCTACCAGCATCCCGCCTTTCAGAATAAATTTATCACGATATTCAGAAAGGGAAATACGCTCCAGAAAACGCTCCATCATATAGTTTCGCATTAAAAGCTGTGCATCCGCAGATTTTTCTCTGGAAAGATTGCGAATCAAATCTTTTAGCTGCCTTGCTGTCTTTATCATAAAAGCACCTCCAAATACTGCCGTAAAATTTTTTCAACCCGGAACATACCGGCATACCGCATCAAAGTCCGCAGATCCTTGTCCTTTCTTCTGGCATACATCTTCAGCGCACCTTGAAAAGTCTGTATTTCCATGCTGCTTCGGCTGCGGAGCAGATCGCAGATGGTGCGCTCCATATCATAGACAGGAACCGTATGCCCAAAAGGTGTTTGGCCAGTTGTCAGCCCTACCTCATATAGTTCTGGTTTGATGGTGTAAACAGAAAGGCCCTCTGCCTTTAAGCGAGTGGTGCTGTACCCTCTGCGCACCGTGATAGCGTATGGAGATGGTTCCCGGTCTGTCAAGTCATGGAAAAATAGCGCTGATTCATGGGAAAATACTGCCTGACCACATCGCAGATGTAACAGAAACATCGCATCAATCCAGGTGTCCTCGGAGACATAAATTCCGTGAGCAACCTGCTGAAGATTTTTCTCTTTGACATATTCATAAAAAATGGGTTTTACAATTCCGCTGGCGATTACCTGTGCGGTTTGCAGCATCCCATCATGCTCAGTCAGAAGTCTGTCTAATTGCTCAAACCGTTCTGATTTGGTCACATCCATCACTTCCTTTCGTGCTACTATTATACACGGATGTAGCACAGAAGTAAATATAGCAATTTAACAGACACTGTCTGGCATTTTTGTGACCGCGCATTTTATCCATAAACCAAATCCTGAATGGCAAACTTCAAGTCCTGCACCTTGCCCAGCAGCCAGATGGCAGCCATCGGCAGACCATAGGGACTAATAAGGAATGCCATCACCAGCAGGATAATGCCGTTTTGCAGGGAACAGGTCAGCAGAACCGCCACACCCAACAGGGCGATCACCATGCTGATAAGCCCCAGCACCAGACCGGAGACATAGACGATCCCCACACAAATCCAAACGAACAGGGTCAGCGCCAGAATCACCGGAACCATCACGATCTTCAACAGCAGTTTCAACAAAAATACCAATGCCCTCATTGTTATGCCTCCTCCCAAAATCACAGTTCCTGTTCCTGATTCCATTATCCCTGTCTCACAGCCAAAAGGCAAGGATACGGGCAAAAAGAAAAAGCGGAGGAAGGCGCGGCGAAGAAACGCCGTTCCTCCCTCCGCAAATGGGGTATTTGTCCCGGTTACGAAAGTTTGGAGAGTTGTGTCAGTATCTCTTTAACTCCGTCCCATAACTGTTCCTGCCGCTGGGATATATCCTCCAAATCGACATCATAAATCCGCCCGGTCTCATGCACCTTGCGGGTCAGCTGGTTTAAGTTGTTGCTGCTCCGGCGCAGCAGGGATACCAGTTCTTTCAGTTCCGGCAAATCCAGCTGCACCACATAGCCGTCCACAGCCATTTTCCGCAGATAGGCGCTCAGGTTTTTTGTCCCAAACTGTGCCATTTTCTGCTGAATCAACTCCATTTCATCAGCGGACACCCAAAACAAAACCGGCACATCCCGCTTGCGCTTTGCCATGGTTATCGCTCCAGCTCCCGTTTTTTCGGGGCGGCAGGCTTGCGGGCAGGCGGTTCCTGCTTGAGCTTTTGCAGGATAGAGCTTTTCTGCTGTTCTTGAGCGACTTTTCGGAACTGTCTGGTGAACAGGTCGGTCAAACCGGGATTGACCCGATCTACCACCAGATAGGCACCGTGGCGGAAAGCGTCGCTGTCCTCCAGCATGGGAATAGTTTTTGCCCAGGCTTTATTGTCCTGAGAGATACGCCCGTCATGGTTCTTGTGCTGGATGGTGTTGGCAAGAATAAACTGTACCCGTTCCGTCCCGAATTTTTCCAGCACATCTTTGACCGCCGCCTCCGTATCCAGCCGATTCTCTGCATAGTGGGCGCTGATGGTCTGCTCAATGGCTTCTTTGCAGGCGCTGTTCGCCTGATATGAGAGGTTGTACTGTGCCATTTCCCCATGCTCGGACGCATAGGCAGCAGAATGGGGATAGACCGGTGTTGTTCGCAGTTCCTCTTTGGCTCTGCACACATCGTCAGCACGGTTCTCAATGCTGTCCCGGATCACATCCATGTGGCCGGTCTCCAGCTTTTCAAAATAGCGGTACACATCCGCCAACGGAGAGGGAGATTCCAAAAGTGCCTGTGCCTGGGTGTCGGTCAACTCCAGTTCCTCCATTGCCATCACGATGTCCTCGCGGATGGTGTACTCATAGGCATGGTTTAAGACTTCTTCCGGGGGCTGGCTTTTCAGCCAGTCCCGGAACTTGTCCTGTTCAGCAGTCATCTTTTCATAAAGGGCTGTATTCAGATTGTTGGTATTCATGTTATCGCACCTCCTCATGCTGTTTTGGTTTCTTGTCTGTACTGCGGGCCGGCACCGGGCGCTTCAGGCTGTCCAACACCGAAGTCCGTGTGCTTTTGGCAACAACAGCCTCTGCGTGCGCCTGTCCCTTTCCGTCGATGTTGAGCAAAGTATCCAGCTCCACCAGACGGGCATTTTTGCTTCGCAGTTCTTCTTCATAAAGGAATGGCTTTCCGACTTCCTCCTTTGCGGCAGCCTGCTGCTGATAGAGGTTATCCAGCTGGGCCTTTGCCGCCTCCAGACGCTGGGGCATCTGGGCGAGGGCATTGTCGATACGGGTAAGATTTCCGCGAGGGTCTGTACCAAGGGTTGCCCGGTGGGTCATCTGTCCTTTCAGCAGGAGCGTATACTCCTGTTTCCATGCGGAAAATTCCACGGATATGGCATAGCCCCGGTAGCTGCCGATCTGCACCGGATCGGAGGTTTTGACCTCCTTGCAGGCATCCAGAAGTGCTGCGCCGGCATTCTCCTTATCGGTCAGCAGATCGCCGCGGATTTCCATACCAGCAAAACCGTCCTCCGGGTGCGGGTGCGCTGCCAAAACCTCCAGATCGGATTCAAAGCCCTTGATAAAGCCTTTGTGCTTTTCAATCTCCTCCGGGAAGTATTTGAGCAGCTGGTCCTCCAGACGATATTGCTTGCTCTGGTGGTCGGCTTTCATCAGCTTCAGGCGGGATACCTCCACATCCAAATCCATACGCTCCTTGATGCGGGGATCTCCGGCGCACAGGGCTTTGATCTCGGCAAAGGAAAGCGCCGTTTCGTCCACATCATCGCAGGAACGCACTGGTGATTTAGAAGTCATGATCTGACTGATGAATTTTTGCTTATTCTCCACCGTTTGCCAGAGGTATGCGTCAAAGGTTCCTTCGGTCACATAGCGGTACACATGGACAAGAGGATTCTGGTTACCCTGGCGCTCGATACGGCCCTTGCGCTGGGCAAGGTCTCCCGGTCTCCACGGACAGTCCAGGTCATGAAGTGCCACCAGACGGTCCTGCACATTGGTGCCTGCGCCCATCTTGGCGGTGCTGCCCAAAAGGACACGCACCTGACCGGTACGGACTTTAGAGAACAACTCCTTTTTCCGCACTTCGGTGTTGGCTTCATGGATAAAAGCGATCTGGTCGGCAGGCATTCCCTGAGCAATGAGTTTCTGACGAATATCGTCATATACCGTAAAGACCGGTTCCTGCTCCGGCAGAGGCACAGCGCCTTCCAATGCGTGAAGCAGTGGATTATCCAGCGTTTTCGCCGCCTTGCTTGCAGGAGCTTTTGCCTGCGGTGTAGAAATGTCGCAGAACACCAGCTGGGTCAGCTTGTCAGCTTTGCCATCCCGCCAGATCTGCATGATGTTGTCCACGCACTGATTGACCTTTGTGCCAGGTTCATCCGGGAGCATCTGGTTGACGATTCTCTGGTCCAGGCCCAGCTTACGGCCATCCGAGGTAATCTTGAGCATATTGTCCTGGGACGGGTCAACGGTTCCGCTGTGTACCAGCGATGCGCGCTCCGAAAGGGCCTTGACCATTTCCTGCTGATGTTCGGTAGGCTGCGCCACGATGTTGTGGTATTCCACTTCCGGGGTAGGCAGATTCAGCTGGTCGGCAGTCTTGATGTCGGCCACCTCTTTGAACAAGTTCATCAGCTCCGGCAGATTAAAGAACTTGCTGAATCTCGTTCTTGCCCGGTAACCGGTGCCTTCCGGTGCCAGCTCCAATGCTGTGACGGTCTCCCCAAATCGGGAAGCCCAGCAGTCGAAGTGGGTCATGTTCAGCTCTTGCAGGCGTTCATATTGAAGATAACGCTGCATGGTGTAAAGCTCGGTCATGGAGTTGCTGACCGGTGTGCCGGTGGCAAAGATCACGCCACGGTTTCCGGTGATCTCATCCATATAGCGGCACTTGGCAAACATATCGGAGGATTTCTGCGCATCCGATGTGGAAAGACCCGCCACATTCCGCATTTTTGTGTATAAAAACAGGTTCTTGTAGTTGTGGGCCTCGTCCACGAACAACCGGTCCACACCCAGCTGCTCAAAAGTCACCACATCGTCTTTTCGCCCCTCGGCTTGCAGCTTTTCCAGTCTGGCTTCCAGAGACTTTCTGGTACGCTCCAGCTGCTTGACGGTAAAACGCTCGCCGCCGCTGGCCTGCACCTCTGCGATGCCCTCGGTGATCTCGTCTATCTGCTCATAGAGAAGCCTTTCCTGGCGCTCCCGGCTGATGGGGATACGCTCAAACTGACTGTGTCCCATGATGATGGCGTCATAGTCACCGGTCGCAATACGGGCGCAGAACTTCTTGCGATTATGGGTCTCAAAATCCTTTTTGGTTGTGACTAAGATGTTTGCAGAAGGATAGAGACGCAGAAACTCCGACGCCCACTGCTCGGTCAAATGGTTTGGAACCACAAAGAGAGATTTCTGGCACAAGCCCAGGCGTTTGGCTTCCATCGAAGCAGCTACCATCTCAAAAGTTTTGCCTGCGCCTACTTCATGTGCCAACAGGGTATTTCCTCCATACAGCACATGGGCGATGGCGCTTTTCTGGTGTTCCCGCAGGGTAATGGCCGGGTTCATGCCCCCAAAAGTGATATGGCTGCCATCATACTCGCGGGGACGGGTAGAGTTCATTTCTTCGTTGTACTGGCGCACCAAAGTCTGGCGGCGCTCCGGGTCTCTCCAGATCCAGTCCCTAAAGGCTTCCCGGATAGCCTGCTGTTTTTGAGCAGCCAGGGTGGTCTCCTTGGCGTTCAGCACGCGGCGCTCTTTTCCGTCTGCGTCCTCTATGGTGTCATAGATACGGACATCCCGCAGGTTCAGGCTGTCCTCCAAAATCTTGTAGGCATTGGCACGGCTGGTTCCGTAGGTGGTGTAGGCTGCCACATCGTTGTAGGATACGGAAGATTTCCCCTTGATCTGCCATTCAGCGGTAAAGGACGAATAGTTGACCTCGATACTGCGTTGGAGATAAAACGGGGTATTAAAGGTCTCATACATAAACTGCTGGATATATTCCTTGTCAATCCAGGTAGCGCCCAGACGCACCTCGATCTCCGACGCATCCAGGTCTTTGGGCTGGGCGGCGGTAAGAGCTTCCACATTGACTGCATAAACCGGGTCCTGCTGTGCGGCCCGCTGCGCCTGACGCAGTTTGCGGCGTACATTGCCGGAGAGGTATTCATCAGCAGTCACATAATGAGGCGTTCCGTCCTGCTCCAATTGTCCCGGTACGCGGAAGATTACGCCTTGCAGCTCTCCGGCCAGTTCTTCTTTTGTTTTTCCGGTAAGCTGGCTCATATAGCTCATATCCACGCAGGCTTTTTCCGAGATAGACACCGCCAGTGCTTCGCTTGCCGTATCCACCACAGCCACCGCCCGATGGGGCTTGATGGTCCGTTTGGTGAACATATCTGCCTTACGTTCCAGTTTCCCATCCTCGTCGATGACTTCCAGCGCACAGAGCAAGTAATAGGAAGAATCGTCTGCATAGGCCAGACGGTTTGCACGGTCATTGATGAGACCGTATTTGGCAGAAAAGCTGTCATAGAGGCTGTTCAGTTCTGCCTGCTTCTCCCGAATGGTGCTGTCCGGAACCGCTGCATCCATCTGAAGGTCGATCAGTTCCTGCACACAATCGCGCAGTCCCACAAGACCTTTTACGCGGGCTTCTGCGGTGGTGTTGAGATTCGGGCGCACCATGCGGCTGTTTTCCCGGTAGTACACCTGCCCGTCTACAATGGCATAGGAATAGTTCTTCACATTAGGATCGGCAGGAATGGAGGTGTCAATGGCTTCGCCTTCGCCCAGCTCCGGCAGCTCTGCCTCCTGATAAGTCCCATGAATGTACTTCACAGCATCATGCAGCTGGTCGGAAAGCTCCAGCCCCTCAATGGGATTCACGGTGTAGTCCATGCCATGGGCGGTGCTTTCCGGTTCCTGTCGGCCCAGCACCATTTCCGGGTGGTCCAGGAAATAGCGGTTGATGGCAAAGCCGTCCTGCGTCTGTCCGGTCTGGGTCCATTCCGGCACGATGTCCAACGGGCGGTCCCGCTTTTGGAGGAAGATGATGTCGGATACCACCTCGGCACCGGCATTCTTTTTGAACGCGTCATTAGGCAAACGGATAGCTCCCAGCAGCTCGGCACGCTGGGCAAGATAGCGGCGCACGGTGGAATCCTTGGCGTCCATGGTATAGCGGGAGGTTACAAAAGCCACCACGCCGCCGGGACGCACCTGATCCAGTGCTTTGGCGAAAAAGTAGTTGTGAATACTAAAGTTCAGCTTGTTGTAGGCTTTGTCGTTGACCTGATACTGACCAAAAGGTACATTGCCGATAGCAAGGTCAAAGAAGTCACGCCTGTCGGTGGTCTCAAAGCCGCCTACTGTGATGTCCGCCTTGGGATAGAGCTGCTTTGCGATGCGCCCGGAAACAGGGTCCAGCTCCACACCGTACAGACGGCTGTTTCGCATTTCCTCCGGCAGCATACCGAAGAAATTGCCCACACCCATAGACGGCTCCAGAATATTTCCGGTCTCAAATCCCATACGGTTCACCGCTTCATAGATGGCTTGAATGACCGTAGGGCTGGTGTAATGGGCGTTGAGGGTAGAGCTTCTGGCGGCGGCATATTCCTCCGGGGTCAGCAGTTCTTTTAGCTGGGCATACTCTAAAGCCCATGCCGGTTTCTCCGGGTCAAACGCATCAGAGAGACCGCCCCAGCCCACATAGCGGGATAGGACTTCCTGCTGTTCGGGGCTTGCCTGCTGTCCGGCAGCTTCCAGCTCTTTCAGCAAACGAATCGCATTGACATTTGCCTGGAACTTGGCTTTCGGACCGCCTTCGCCCAAATGCTCATCGGTAATGCGGAAGTTTTTTGCATTGCGGCGCAGGTTAGCCTTGTATTCCTCATAGGAGGCTTCCTCGGCAGCTTTGGCATTGGGGAAGGTCTGCCACTGGCCATTGACCTGAATGGAAACCGGGTGTTCGTCCAGCACTTCCTCAAAGGTTTTCTCCGGCTCTGTCACAGGGGCTGGTGGCTCCGGCTCCTCGATATGCAGTCGTTCCACCACCACATCATAAGGCAGATTGTTCTTATCGCCCGGATAGACGGCCATGGTCTCGGAATGGAAGGTCGGGGATTCGGTAGCCGGTTGGGGCTGTTCCTGTCCAAAACCGTCCTGCTGACGGGCATACATCCCGCGCAGCAAAGGTGCAACCTCATCCCAGCGGAAATACAGCATAGCCAGACGTTTTTCCTCTGCATCCATGACTTCCAGTTCTATGCCCTGTGCCGTGGTACGGTAATCGGCAATATCGCCGGTCTCCAGATTCAGTGTCTCGATCTCACCGGAATAGGCTCTGCTCAGCCAGTAGGCGATCTCGCTGTTGCTCCTGCCGGATTGCAGCAGCGTGGAAATCTGCTTTTTATCCGCTTCATCCATCAGTCCATGAGCCAATACATCCCGCAAGTCCTGATCTGCCTTGTCCGGGTCAATAGGAAGAAACTCGGTATAGTAAGCATTGCGACGGTCTGCCCGAAGCAGCTGCTCGAACTGTTCTTTGCGCTCTGCCCGGTAGATGGGATATACCATCCCGGTGGGCAGAAGCTGTACGGTGTCCTCCCGCAGCTCGGTGATCTGATAGGCGTCATCCTCGATATACACGGTATCGCCCACGGCATAGACCGGGGCGGCTGGGTCATAGGAGGTTCTTTGCGGAATTGGGCGGCGAACTGCGTCATATTCCTCATCGGAAATGGAAACTTCGGAAGTCTGCTCTGTCTCGGCATCTGCGATCTGCTCTGCATCTGACATCACCTGTTGGATAAACGGGGCATTGTCCAGTTTTTCCGGGTCTGTCACCTGGCCGTTGACGATCCCTCTTTCTTCCAGAGCTTCCCGGATGGCGATTGGGTCGATGTCGTCAAAACGGTTCTGTTCTTCTTCGGTATAGAACCGGTCCTCCTGAATGAGCTGGGCAATCCGGCGCTGTACCTTCGGCCAGGGCAGCTGCGTTTCCTCCGGGCTGCCGGCACGGACAACGAACAGGCTGTTGCTGTTACTGCCGCCGTATTCCTGAGCCAGCCATGCGGCGGTATCTTTTTCTCTTGCATGGTCTTTCATATAGCGGATAACAGCGTGTTTACTCTCGATATTGCCGTTCCATGCACAAAGGGCAGTATCAATATCTTCCTGAGAAAGAGGGCGCAGAAGTTCATGGAGCTTTGGATAGGTTTCGTCGATCACTTCCCGGTGCAGGCGCTGGCGGAACTCCGGCACATCCGAATAGAGTCGGATCAGCTCCATATCCTTAGAACCAAGGACCGCACGGCGCACAGCGGCATTACCCTCGATGACAGCATTTTCACGGTCAGAATGACCGCAGGCATTGCGGTATGCGGTATCCTCAGAAATGGCGGCAGTCACCACAGGCTTATACTGCTCAAACTGCTCCCCAAGGGTAGGCTTTGGTGTTTCTTCATCCATCTCCGGCTGCTGGGCTTGAATGGCATCTTCTTCGGCCAGTTCCTGTTCAGACTGGATCTTGTCATACTGTGCCTGTTCCTGTTCGGTAAGATAACGGTCTTTCTGGACAAGTGAGGTAATGCGCTTGGCCACCTTTTCCCAGTTCAAGTGAACATCCGGGCAGTCCTGCTTTTTATAGTGCAGTCCTTTCCCATCGTGATCTTCGCCGCTGTGTGTTGCGCCGGACAGGGCATGAGAGCGTCCGCCAATGCCATACTCGTCTTTGAGGAATCTTACTTTCTCCTTATCCGTATGGTTTTCCATGAAGAACGCATAGATACGGCCTTTTCCTCCGGCGAAACTGCTTCCGCCGGTCATGGCGGCGTCGATCTCATCCTCGGTAATAAAGTGCTGGACGGTTGGCACTTGGGAAAGCTCTGAAGAAAAGGTCCTGCGGGGCAGGTCAAGGTCCTTCAGGTTCTCCCAGATCTCCCTCGGTCTATGATAGTGAAAACGCAACAGGTCACGGTCCTGCTGATAGGCAGTCCAGAAGGCAGCGTATTCTTCCTTGAGGGTCTGGCGGAAAGCCGGGTCACTCAGCTGCTCCGTCAGGCGGCGGGTCTCCTCTGGGAAACCATTGCCTTTGATCTCTGACAGGCAGGACAAATATCCGGCTTCTCTGGCACCCTCACTGAGATCGTGATACAGATACCAGAGCTTTTCTGCAAGGAGGGAGCGTTCATAGCCTGCCGCTTCTGCAAGCTCCACATTGGAGGCAAACTGACCACTTTCCAAAAGCTCCCCGATACGCTCTGCGGCGCTCTCCCAGGAAATGACCTGGGCAGACCTGTCATAACGGACAGACTTCCCATGGGAAAGATGGATACCATCCTCGGCATACCATGCGCTCACACTGCCAAGGCCATTGCCGCCGTGGTACAGCGTTTTCAGTATCTCGGCAATCTCAGCGGTGGTTTTCTGCTTTTCAAAGGCTGCAACCACACGCTCCCTTTGACGGTCTGTATTGCCGCCCAAACGCAGCACATGGTCGATGTCATTTTGGGCAAAAGAAAAAGCAGAGGATGTATGCGCTACATTCTCTGCTTCATCTATGGATTGGATCTGTTCCGCTTCGGAGAGGAACAGGTTTAGAGTCAGCTGTTGATAAGCTCCGCCATCAGGATTTCCTCGGCCTGAGCTTTGCAGGTGTTCATCAGCCCCACCCAATTCATGGGATCGCTGGCTTTCAGTTCCTCGGTGGCTCCCGCTTCCTTCGCCAGCTGGGGCATCATCTGCTCCAGTCTGCTCTGGGCGGTCTCGTCGATCTCCAGAAGGTGCGGGTACAGCTTCTCGCTCAGCAACATCTGGTTGTAGAGGATGGGACGATGTTCCTTCAGGTAGGTTTTCCTCATCCTGCCGTACTTGCCCAGGGGTTTCTCCGGCTGCTGGCTCAACTTCAGGTCGGGAATCAGATAGTCTCCGTTCTGGATATAGGTCATGGGATTGTTCATCTTGTTTGCTCCTTTCTTGGTTGGCTTCGCGCTCTGCATTTCGGACGGTAACGCCGATCTGCCTCAGCACCTGCTGGTTGATCTGGCTGACCGCTGTTCCCAGCGCCCCGATGGTGGACGGGGTATTGAAATCAAAGATCGCCATGAAATCTTCGTGGTCGAAGTAGCGTTCCGGCTCCAGTCCACAGCGGGACATCAAAGCGTAAGTGATACTGACGGTGGCTGCTGCCTTGAACTGTACTCCGATGTTAAACTCATCATATTCCTCCAAAAAGGAACCGTCAACGATATAGAAGAAGTCCTGCTGATGCTCCGTCCAGTATTCCTCAGCCAGTTTTCCGGCTACCTCGGTGAGCTGTCCGGCAAGGTCATCACCGGAAACATCATAGGTGCGCTCAAGCATGGCCTGCACCGAATCCAAATGGCGCTCCTCCAGCTGCCACAGCCAGGGAGTGCGGGAATGTTCACGGGTTCCGGTGTCGGAAATATCAAAAACATAGCGCAGGCGGGGCCTGTCCCCGGAATCGTCCACCAGAGCAATTCCCTTGGAGCCGCGCCTTACATACCGGCCCATCTTTTCATTCCACAAATCGTACTCTGCACAGGCGGTGGCGTCCGGACGCTGGGCGTAGATCATCAACTGCTCATGGAACGGGTACTTGTAAAGGCGGGAAGCAGTGGTGAGAAACCCTGCCCATTCCTGCCAGCTCCCCGTGAGCTGCGTTGCCACCTTCTCCGCCATCTGTGCATATAGTTCAGCTTTGGTTGGCATAGTGTTCTGTCCTCCTTTCAGTTTTGGGGTAAAAAGGTGGGGTGGCATATTGCCACCCCATCCCTGCGATTATGGTGTTTACTGGTCAAAATCCGGATACAACTCCAGCTCGGCAAACTCGGCATCACTCATGGCCTGGAGCTTGCCCAGTGCGCTGTCTGTCAACTCCCGCAGCTCGGTTTCCTCCGGGGCCAGCTCGCCGCGCATCTCACGCAGGCTGTCGATCAGTCCGGTGCGGCTGCCGGTATTGTAAATGCACATCAGGTTCATTTCCTCAAAAGTAAAGTTTCCCATATCAAATCTCCCTTTCCGCACTCTTTTTTGGCGCTATCTTTTTGTGTTCTGCCTTGGGCTGGCTTTTCAGCTGCTCCATGACGGACTTTTTCTTTTCCCGTTCCTCCCGATGGGCAGCGGCAGCCAAATCCATGAGGGAAATGGGCTGACCGCTGCGGGCCTGCTGTTCCAGCTCTGCCACCGTAGGCTCTTTTGCGCCATTGTTGATGATACCGTCGATCATGCCGTAATCGTCCTCCACGGCCATCTCCGCATTTTTCAGCGGATTTTCCGGCAGGAATCCGGGGATCTGGGTAAAACCAACACTGTCACAGTAATGACAGGATACCTTACCGTCCTGCTTGATCGCAACGATGTCACTGACACTCATAGAAGGACTGTGAAAATCCGCCGGCTTTTGCAGATTAAACTGCTCATATAGTTTTTCCAGCTGCTCCGGTACCGTGCCAGACTCCCTCAGCGGAGCTGTGTAAATGAGGTCATAATTGCTGCGGTCTATGGAAATGTCATGGGACTTTAACCAATCCAGATTCATAAAGCGCACATTCTGCGGATCGTCACGGCTCACCTGATAGATAGCAAAGCAATCTCTGTTCTGGGATAGAAATGCCTGTTCGCGTTCCTGCTGATGTTCCTGACGCTCCATGACCTTTTCGTGGAACTGAGGGCTTTTCTCCCATTCCTCACGGTCCACGCCAAAAAGACCGCCATGATCCATGATTTCCTGCGGGTCAAACACCATGCTCTCCGTATTGTCCTCATGCAGCACATAAACGGTCAAACCGGCGGCATCCAGTTCCAGCGCCCGTTCTCTGGTAACAGGGAACATCCCATCATAGGAGTAGCCGTATTCCTGCATATCTGGTGTGGAGACCTGCTCATCCGGCATGGGGTATTCATCCAGTGCCTGCTCCTGTGCTTCCGGCAGCTGGGAAGAAGCAGCCATCTGACTGACCTCTGCCTGCATCTGCTGATAGGCAGCGTCCTGCAAGGTCTCAATCATGGACAACGGTGCGTATTTTACCGAGTCTCTGCCCAAATCGTTGTCATCACAAATCTGGAGAACTGCCTTCATGCGGGAAATCTCCGGCATATCCAGCTGACCACCATCCAGCTCTTTCATGGATGCGGCATCGTAAAGGGTATAGTCCCAACCGCTGTCACAGGACTGGATATGAAGATAGGTGGCATTGTCGATCAGAAACAAAGCCTCCTGCTGATTGGCGTCCGCCCCCAGCACTTCCATTTCCGGCATTGCCGCAGCCAGTTCCTTTACCGCTTTTTGCACCAGAGGATTATCACGGTAATAGTCGATTGCCTGGATGGTGTCCAGGTCAATGGTCTGGCCGGTCAAAATCGGAAAAGGTCCTTCATAGTCGCTTCCGTCTTTCAGCTCAAAACCAATGCCCTTGATCCCGTTCATTCGTTCTGCCGGAATCTCCTGATAAATGCGGATTGCTTCCTCCAAAGACAGGTTATCGTGGTATTCTCCGAGGTTTGAAAATTCCATGCACTCTGCTACATAGTAAGTCAGATTGCTGGTTGGCTGCTCTATCGGGGCGGTTTCCGGCTCTGCCTTTGCATGAGGGTCGATTCCGCGCTCTTTGCAGATTTCCTTATAGTGGCGCTCAATATCGGAGATCAAAGTGCCGGAGGTTTTGTTGATGGTCTCCAAACTGGCTCTCAGTTCTTTCAGCTCCTTGCCTTGACTCCAACTGGCAATATAGCCAAAGCTGTTTTCTCCTGTCTCAATTCCAAAATATTTGCAGACTGCATAGGAGATGCTTTCAGCCTCTACTTCCTCTGTGTGACGATTTTTGATTGCCTGTTTTTCTGCGGTTGGATCTTCCTCAACTGCAAGACGCCATTCAAACTGATTTTCGTCCACATAACACCAATCCATATCAGAAGCAAACTGTTCGGCTTCTTTTTCTGTGGCAAAATCCAGCTTGAAATCATGCTTGGTTCCACCTTCACTCTCCTGCACAACCTTCCATGACGGTAGCATTTCATATTTTTTGGGGTCATGAAGCTTGCTGTGGGCAATCTCGTGAACCGTGGCCGAAACCGTCTGCACCTCGCTCATGCCCTGACGAATGGCAATTTTCTGATGATCGGCAGAAAAATAGCCGTCCGTATCGGCGGCCATTGCTTCAAAAGTGATCGACACCGGTGCGCTGCGGCGCAGGGCCTCCATGAATGCCTCATAATTTGGTACATTGCCGGAAAGGGAGGAAGCAAGCTCCGGCAAAGGTTTCCCGTCGGTCTGGCTCACATCAAAGACCTTGACCGGGCGGAACATGGGAATCTCGATTTCTTTTTCCTCTGTAACAATCTTTCCGTCTTTATCCAGAATCGGAGCTTTGGTATCCGGGTCCAGTTTCTGCTCCTCGATTTTCTTCTTATACGGTGTGGGGGCAATGATGGTAATGCCATGCTCGCCCTTTTTTACATGACGCTCAAACTGGTCTTTCCACTTATTGTATCCGGCTACCAAAGTGGCGTCCGGCTTCTGCATATAGATGAGCATGGTGTTGTTTACCGAATAGCGGTGAAATCGGGACATGACGGACAGATAACGCATATACTTTTCGCTTTCAAACAGTTCTTTGATACCCTGCTCGATGCCATCTGTGATTTCCCTTAGCCGTTCTCGGTTGGTGGGTTTGTTCTCAGCCATGATTTTCAATCTCCTTTCCAAGTGTGTGATTTCTGCTGTGTGTTCTGCAATCCATGCCTTTTGTTCTTCTTCACTTTCATAAAGAAAAAGGTCCAGCAGGTACTCTACATAGGCTTTCTTCTGGATTGCTTCCACAAAACGGGGGTGCGGTTCTTCCTCCGGTGTCCTGGGAGAACGGTCGGCTTCCCATTTTTTCAGCAGATAGTAGTAATCGGACAGTACACGGTAACAGCGCTGTCGATCCTCCCGAAACTTCTGTGCCTCGTTTTTTTGCCGGACATATCTCCTGCGGGGCGGGGCCTGACTGTCATAGATCAGGCCAAAGTCCTGTGCCAGTTTCTCCGCCGCTTCTTTTGGGGAGAGGTTAAAGAGCTTTGCGGTAAAGTCGATCACATCCCCATCTTCACCGCAGCCAAAGCAGTGGAATCGCTGGTCTACCTTCATGCTGGGGTTCTTATCATCGTGAAAAGGACAGCAGGCCATGCCATTTCGCCTGACTTTTATCCCATAAAACTCTGCCGCTTCTCTGGTGCTGACTGACAGCTTGACTGCTTCAAATACATTCTCTGCCATGTGCCTTTAACTGCTGGGCTTTCTCACAGGAGGCTGGTATCCGGCAGCTTTCGCACGCTCACTGGCAGCTTTGCGGCGTTCTGCGCTGTATGGCTCCCTGACTGATACACACCGCTTGGGGACGGTAAAGTTATGGGCGTCCTTTCGGATGATCTGGTCGGGGTGCTTTTTTGCCAGCAGTTCCAGCTTCTCCATCAGATGGGGATCGTGGGTGTAGACCTCAGCCATTGGTTCTGCCTGGTTATAGAGGAGAATGGTTTCCCGTTCCACTAAAGAAAGCTTCATCGGCTGCCTCCTTTCCGCTGGTCAAATTCCAGCTTGAAGTTGGCATACTGTCCATCGTCCTCCAAAACCACAGTGGCATCGTAGGTCTTGCCGGTTTTCTCCGAATATAACCCCGTCACACGGACACGGCCATCGTTCAGCAGCGCAGACACCACAGCCTTGGTCGGCTGTTTTTTCTTGGCAGCCCACCATTTGTTGTTTTTCCAGATTGCAAATTTGCAAGAATCATTCTGACAGAAGAAGCCTTTTTGCAGTTCTGCAACTTCACCGCCGCAGCGAGGGCATTTGCCCACCACCTCACGGGGCGGCGTGAACAGATACTCAGTTCCCTTGATGACCTGATAAGTCCCCACCAGATCTTTCAGCATGGTGCTGATCCCGGCCAGAAACTCCTCTGGGGCAAGCTGCCCGCGCTCGATCTCTCCCAGGCGGTACTCCCACTCGGCAGTCAGAAGCGGCGATTGCAGCTGTTCCGGCAAGACTGTGATAAGGGAAACTGCATCGTGGGAAGGGAGAAGCTGCACCGTTTTCCTGCTCTTTTTTCGTTCCAGAAAACCGGCAGATACCAGCTTTTCCAAAATACCGGCACGGGTGGCCGGTGTCCCCAGACCTTTTCGCTCGGCGTCCTCCGGCATATTCTCTTTTCCGGCAGTCTCCATCGCGGACAATAGGGTATCCTCCGTAAAGTGCTGAGGCGGACTGCTTTTGCCTTCTTTGACGATTGCCGCAGCAACCGAAAGGGTCTGTCCTTCGGTCAGCTCCGGCAGGGCTTTCTCTGCGCCCTCTTTTTTCGGCTCTGCATCCTTCATTTTGGCACGGTAAGCGTCCTCCAGTGCTTTCCATCCGGGATGCTTCACCGTTTTTCCTTTTGTGGTAAACTCCCCACCGGCACACGCTGCAATCACAACGGTTTCCGAATAGATATGGGGCTTGGCTACGGCGCACATCAGACGCAGGGCCACCAGCTCCAGCACCGCTTTTTCTCCCGCAGGAAGGGCAGAAAGGTCTGCATCCTTGAGATTTCTGGTAGGGATTACTGCGTGATGGTCGGTTACTTTCTTATCGTTGATGACCGTATGCGGATCACAGGTAATGGCGATCCCTTTGCGAAACGGCATAGCATTGGCAACCAGATTCACCAACACCGGCAGGCTGTCTGCCATATCGCCGGTCAGATAGCGGCTGTCAGTACGGGGATAGGTGCAGAGCTTCTTTTCATACAGGCTTTGCAGATAGTCCAGGGTCTGCTGGGCTGTAAATCCAAGCAGGCGGTTGGCATCTCTTTGCAGAGTAGTCAGGTCATAGAGGGCAGGCGGCTTTTCGGACTTTTCCTTGCACTCCACCTTTTTGATTGTGACATTTGCACCCTGACAGGCTTCTTTCAGCTGCTCAGCAGCAGCCTTATCCGCCATGCGCTCCCCGGATACGGTAAGACCGGGTAGCTCCAGCGCCACGGTATAAAAGGGAATCGACTGAAAGGTGTCGATCTCAGCTTCTCGCTGGACAATAAGCGCCAGCGTCGGGGACATCACGCGCCCGATGTTGAGGGTTCGGTGATACAGCACGGAAAAAAGCCTTGTCGCATTGATCCCCACCAGCCAGTCGGCCTTGGCACGGCAGAGGGCAGCATCCCGAAGTCCGTCATAATCCGCACCAGGGCGCAGGTTTGCAAAGCCTTCCCTTATGGCAGAGTCCTCCATCGAAGAAATCCAGAGCCTTTTCATAGGCTTTTGACAGTCTGCCAGCTCATAGACGCTGCGGAAGATCAGCTCGCCCTCGCGTCCGGCATCGCAGGCATTTACCACCTCCGAAACATCCGGGGCATTCATCAGCTTTTTGAGAATATCAAACTGCTTTTTCTTATCCTTTCCCACCACCATCTGCCAATACTCCGGCAAAATAGGCAGGTCATCATATCGCCACTTGGCATACTTGGGGTCATAGCTGTCTGCATCCGCAAGACCGGCCAGGTGGCCCACGCACCAGCTGACACGCCAGCCGTTGCCCTCCAGATACCCGTCCTTACGGACGGTTGCACCGATCACCGCCGCCAGACTTTGTGCAACCGATGGTTTTTCAGCGATTACCAGTTTATATCTCATCATCTTCAGCCTCCCATTCTTCCCGCACAGGCGTGTGCAGTTTTTTCTCTATGCTGTTTTCCTCATCCAGTAGCAGGTTATAGCCAAACCGGTAGTCATAGCGGTACAGTTTCCCCAGCAGGTCATTGATGATGATACGACAAGCCAAAATGACACGGGTTTTATCCACTTGCATCAGCTGGTAGCGTTGATAATTGCTGTAATATTCTTCGTGACGGCGGGTATTGCAGGCGGCATCTTCAAGTAAACTATCTACTGCATCCTGACAACCATCTTCTTTTTCCCCTTCCATGCAGTTCAGAAGTTCCATCATCAAAGGAAAGCTCTGTTCATCCATAGGAGCTTCTGCTGCAAGAAAACCGATCAAAGCGGATAAGAGCAGACGAGCCGCCGTCTGTTCTTGTTCCGTCAGCACGGCCATTGTTTTCTCCGCATTTGGCAGGATCTTTTCTTCCACAAAATCTGCCGCATCGTCGGAACAAAGCTGACGGATAGAATCTATGGACAATGAAACTGTCACGGTATCTAAGGAGAAATCAAAGGGGTAATCTTGCTTTGGCTTTCTCCGAAGTTTGTTTAACATGGTAGAAAGAATGTCGCCGCCAAAATACACGGCGATCACCAGCAGGTCAAAAACAGCAATCAGCTTGATAAATATAATCAGAACACTCATTTTTTTCGTTTCCTTTCTTTGAGCCAGCGTTCCATCTCACGATGGCAGATACCTACGCAGGGGCTTCCATAACTCCCGCAACCATAGCAGGGGTGGTTGTGGGGTAAAGAAGGAGGACGGGAAGTTTCCTTCCCGCCCTCCGGCCTGCGTGTCATCATGCGTTCATAGGGACTGTCTGTGAAACGGGTCATTTCACGCTGTCCTCGTCATCTTCTTCTGTGCTGCCCCCGTCAGCGTCAGGCTCATCTGACTCCTCATTTTCGGTTTCCCATTCCTCGGAATCTTCCTCGCCATAATCATAATCGTCCAGACTGTCATTACCCTTGGTCTTAGGTTTATTCTTCATGAGCTTCATGTAGGCAAATACGCCACCGCCGCCCAGCAGAGCCAGCAGAAGAATCAGCGCAGCTGGATTTAGTCCGGCAGGCTTCTCCTTTTCCGGCTCCGATGTTTCTGCCGGAGGTTCCGGTGCTTTGCCCGTACATTTACTCTTATCAGTTGCACAGACCGGACAAGCCGTATTGACTGCCCCTGCTTCACATTTTGTCGTGCAGCTGCATACCGCAGGCGGCTCCTCTTTTGCTTTTCCATCTTCCATCAGTGCCATCAAATCCGCTTCATCCACCTGGTTCAGAAAATGAACAGCAGTCTTTTTATCCTCATTCGCCCTGTCGATCAAAATGTAAAAATAATTGCCAGCCTTGGTTGTAACAGTAATGAGCTGCTTATTACCTCCAAAATCATCCACCAGTGCCGCATTCCCCTCCGGTGTAAGTGTCGGTGCTGGTTCTGTTTCTTCCACAATCACATTGCTGTCATTGGTAGAATCCTCTGCCGGTGCCGCCGGAGCCTGTTCTGACCCCTGTGCAAAAGCAGGGATCGTAAAGCCAAATGCCACAACCATTGTCAGGCAAAGGACGGAAAGTGTTCGGAGCAATCGTTTATTCCTCATAGCTGTTTTCCTCCTGTTCGTTGTTGTCATCAGCCAAACTGCCGGGAACTGTACCGCCGGACAGCATGGCGCTCAACTGGGTCGGGGTCATACGCAGGGCGCGCACCATCTGGACGATCTCCAGATTTTCTGCCTCGGTTTTCTGTGCTTCCAGCGCCTTGAGCTTTTCCTGATACTCTGCGATCTTCTCACGGGCCTTTGTAATCTCCTGGTCAATGCGCTCAATTTTGTTTTTTGCCATAACCGTTCACTCCTTTCCACAAAGTCTGTTACCAGTTCATCAGGCCGTAGCCCTTAATACTTTGATAATTCAGGTCATAACTTTTGATCTTGCAGGCATCGCCGGAATTTCCCTCCACCGTATAAACACGGCTGCCATCCGTACCGATCACGATACCCACATGGTCTGCTGTCCCATCTAAATCCCAATCAAAGAAAATTGCATCTCCGGGAGCCAGATTGTTATAGCCTCTTGCACCCCATTGTCCATGAGACTGGAACCACGGAACGCCCTGCCACTCACAGCCTGCAAAGCGCGGCTCACTTTTTCCAGCCTGGTTATAACACCAGGATACAAAGCAGGCGCACCACTCCACGCGGCTGTCAAAGCCATACCAGCTCCAATAAGGATAGCCGCCCACATTGCCGACCTGACGCTTGGCCAACTCCACCAACTGCGGATTTCCGGGACGGGTTCCATTTACAAACTGTACACCGGTCAAGTCCTCGGAATTGCTCACGTCAGGGGAGCCACCGCCAAACAACAGCGGCTTATTGCCCATGGTCTGCCGGTAAACCTGATACATTTCCATCTGCTCCGGGGTCAGTAACTCCGACGCCACAGCGGAAATGGGCTTGCTGGTGAGTTTCACATTCAAAATGTAATACTCATAGGGGACTTCTTCTGAGGTGGTCTCGCCGGTCTCCGGGTCGGTGGAGGTCTCCGTGCGGTAGCGAATCTCCACTTCCTCAGTAAGCGTCAGCTGATACTGTGCTGCAAACACACGCGCCAGCTCTGCCTGAGCGCTCTGCCGGGTGTAACCTTGCAAGACGGCAGAAAGAAATGCTGCCAGCTCATGAGGGTCATGGCCGATCATACCAAGGTCATAGCGATACTCGTCATACCCTGGGTGGCTGCTTTCTATGTTGTCGATTTCCTCCTGCAACTGGGCTTCTCTGGCTGCATAATCTGCCTCCACTGCCAGCATTTCCGGGTCATCCGACGGATAAGTGGTGCCGGAGAGAACGGAACCGATGCTCTGCGCCATCATGGAGCAGGAGGACATGGTATTCATCAGCATACAGGTAATGAGGAACAAAACCCCTGCCATCAGGAAACCCTTCTTGTGGCGCATGACGAACGCCCCTGCCTGCTGTGCCTTTTCTTTTACCGTCCTTGCGGCTTTTCCGGTTTTGGACGCAGCCTGGGCGGTATTTCCGGCAGTCTGACCGGCGTGTTTGGCGGCGGCATACTGCTTTTTAATGGTCTGCTTTTGCTGCCAGCGGGAAAGAGGGTTGCTGGCAAACTGGGGATTTTCCTGCAAAGATTTCTGGTACAGAACATTTACATTTGCCTTTTCCAGTTGACGCTCTGCCTGGGCTGCTTTGCGGTACGGCTTCAGCTTGTGGCTGCGATAGCCCTCCCGCACCAGATAAGCGCCGGTCTCCACCGCTTCCTCGGACTTGTGGGCGCTTTCCACGCCCACATTGTCCTGCTCTGTTTCCCGGATCTCTTTGTGGAGCTTGCCTGCGACCAGATGGACGGGAGCTTCCCTGACTCCTTGAGAAACTTTGGAAGGTGGCTTTTTCTTGTCCTCAAAGGTCAGCTTCGAGGTCTTTTTTCCGGTATCCGGGTCAATGACCGTCTGCCTGACCTTTTTCTTTGGGATATTGGCCTGCGCCTTATCTGCTCTGGCCGCAGCTTTCTCCGCTTTACGGATCGGCTTTTCCAGTGCAGGATCAGACCGTTCCTCATCAGTAAAGCGCAGGCGCGGCTCTTTATTCAAACCATTCTCCCAGCATGAGGGAGGACATCATGTAGTGCAGCTCTGCATAAATGGCCATTCCCACAGGATCGTTGAACATACAGCCGGACAGGTAGGCATAAAACTGTGCCACCACATCGGACAGGATCTTCGCTTCGGTTCCTTCCAGAACCAGACCGCCCATACCTTCCTTGGCACGGATGGTGCTCCAGACCTCTGCCAGACGGAGTAGCCCCACCTGACCGGTCTCATTCAGTTCGGCTGCCTGATCTGCCGCCGTGCGGCACTCACTTACCGCATCGGCCATGACTGTAAGCAGCTGGCTGCGCTGGGCATTTACCGCCCTGTCAAAAAACATCAGCGGATTTTTATTCAAAATGTTGGGGTTCATCATCATTCATCCTCCTTCTTTTTCAGTTCCTGGGGTTTGGTAGTCATAATGCGGTAAAGCTCGGTATTCTTCGGGAAGTGGTCTACAAACGGCAGGATCGTGGAGCCATAGAACAGCAGGCCCTCGCCCTCACCGGAGTGGGTCACATAGCTAAGCTGGTGCGTGGAAATCCCCAGTTGCTTCGCCAAAATCTGACGGTCTCCGCCTGCCTGGTTAAGCATATACACGAAGTCCGAGTTTTCAAAGATATTCTCTACCTCGCGGCTGCTCAAAAGGTCTTTGACATTCTGGGTGATACCTGTCGGAATACCGCCCCATTTTCTGAATCGCTTCCAGATTTCCACCGTATAGGCGGCGGTCTGCTCCTCCTTCAAAAGCAGGTGCATCTCGTCGATGTAGTAGCGGGTAGACTTGTGAGCGGCACGGTTGATGGTAACGCGGTTCCACACCTGATCCTGTACCACCAGCATACCGATTTTCTTGAGCTGCTTGCCCAGTTCCTTGATGTCATAGCAGACAATCCGGTTATCAATGTCCACATTGCTCTGATGATTGAACACATTCAAAGAACCCGTTACATAGATTTCCAATGCCGTTGCAATGTACTGAGCTTCTTTTTCTTCCTGCTCCCGCAGCAAGTTATAAAGGTCCTCCAAAATCGGCATATTCTCCGGCTTCGGGTCATTGAGATATTCGTTGTAAACCAACCGTACACAACGGTCAATAATGGTTTTCTGCACCGGCTGCAAGCCCTCCTTACCGCCCACGATCAGCTCACACAAGCTGAGGATAAAGTCAGACTTGAGTGACAGCGGGCTTTCATCATCCGAATAGTCCAGATTCAGATCCATCGGATTGATATAGTTGGTTGAAGTAGGTGAGATCTTGATGACCTGCCCATGCAGACGCTCAACAAGAGGTGCGTACTCCGCTTCCGGGTCACAGATAATGACATCATCGCTGGTAAGCAAAAAACAGTTGGCAATTTCTCGTTTTGCGCTGAAGGACTTACCGGAACCCGGCGTACCCAGAATCAGGCCGTTGGGGTTTTTCAGCAGCTTTCTGTCCACCATAATGAGGTTGTTTGACAGAGCATTGATGCCGTAGTACAGGGCTTCTTTCCCGTTCTGGAACAGTTCCTGCGTAGTAAAGGGCACAAAGATAGCTGTGGAACTGGTGGTCAGTCCTCGCTGAATCTCAATCTGATTGAGACCCAGAGGCAGACAGCTCATCAGCCCTTCTTCCTGCTGGAAGTCCAGCCTGGTCAGCTGACAGTTATACTTCTGGGCAATAGAGCCTGCCTGAAAGATGTTGTTGCCAAGCTGACGGGGATTGTCCGCTGTGTTCAGCACCAGAAAGGTCAAAAGGAACATTCTCTCATTGCGGCTCTGCAAATCCTGCAAGAGTTTTTTCGCTTCACTGCCGTAGGTAGCAAGGTCAGATGGAATGATGTCCATGTCGTATCCGGCACGGACTGCTTTTTTCTGTTCCTCGATCTTACTGCGGTCCAGGTCGGTAATCTTCCGCTTTACCGTTTTGATGGCTTTCACCTGATCCACCGACTGAATGTGCATACTCACAATGAGCGAGCTTTCCATATCCAGAAAATCAGCCAACAGACGGTCATTCAGTTCCGGTGCGAGGATCTGCAAAAAAGAAACAGCTCCGTATTTCTTACCCATACGGAACTGCTTGCCGGTGCGGAACTCAAAGGAGCTTGGCGCAATAAAATCCTTTGTGGACAGACCGGAAGGAGCCAGCCAGTCCCATTCAAACTGAAACGGGAGCTGTTCATCCATGTGGAATACCGCATGAAGCTGGGAAAGCCTTTCCTTACCGTCCAGTGTTCTGGCGGCTACACCAAGACGCTTGAAGTTGTTGAGTATATCGGTCTCAATACGCTCCAGACGGGGCTTGGCAGCTTTGATACTGTCAGCGTCGATACCAAAGGTCAGGTATTTGGTCTTGATGAGACCGTTGTTGCCTCTGGCCAGCTGATTTTGCAGCATCGTGGTGTATTCCTCACGGATACTGTCAAAGGCATCTCCCTGGGGAGGGATGGAAATGGAGTTTGCAAAGGTCTCCTCCGATGCCGCAAGGTTCAAAAAAGACAGCTGGAAGTGAATCGAGCTGTCGAAATAATTAAGGAAATCACACCAGCCCTCAAAGATCGCGGTCTTATCTTCATTTTGGGAGAGCTGATAGTTGATGTCCTGAAACTGAATGGTCTTTGTGTAGTGGCTGTCCGATACGCGGCAGATCCCGTCTGGCCACATCCGTTCATAGGGGATACTGTCCTGTGCCGATTTTCCTTTTTTGTCCGTGCGGTTGGCGCGGGCAATGGCCGCTTCGATCTGCTTCTTATCGGCGCGGGACAGCTTTTTCTTTGTCTTTACCGGATGCACGGTCTTTC
>SKEJ01000046.1_pt1 | contig 76250 bp, 80 predicted proteins | sample 4826721 | NCBI WGS metagenome assembly SKEJ01 (sample SAMN11008812, study PRJNA524170) | human gut metagenome | biome: Human fecal sample; material: Feces; isolation source: fecal sample from pouch patient p31 | host: Homo sapiens | place: Israel: Tel-Aviv | collected 2015-06-02 | reverse complement strand
CCCCCGTCAATGCCCGGCGCACTCCACCACTCCCGCCAAAATACGGGTTGAAATAGCCGAAATCCGCAATTCCCCGTGTGAAATCGCCGTTTTTGGATCCTGAAACGGCGATTTCACACGGGGAATTGCTCAGAACGGCGATTTCAACCCGTATTTTGGCGTTCGATACGCTCGCGCTGTCGGCGCGGCCGTACGGTTCGTGCCTGTTACTGGTCCGAGAGGCGCTCCCTCCCTTCCGCGCGTACTGTACACTGGTGTGACGTGCGCGTTATTGTTGCTGATTGCTCTGCTGAATATTCCGGTCGCCTCAGTGCGTCGCTTCCTCCCGCGAAGCGCGTTCTGCTCATAAAGGCCGACAACAGTCTGCTGATCTTCTCCGAACTCGGCTCATACAAGCCGCTCAACTGGATGGCTGCGCCCTGCACTTTGAAGGACGTCACCCCGGACTCTGTTGAGGCCGCGGACGGGCCTGCCCCCGAGCATATCCTTCGCGTCTGCGCCGACAAGACCAGCGACGTCTTGGAAGTCTCCCTGTACCACGTCTACTCCGACACCACCTATGACCTCGGCATCGATCCAGGCCTCATCAAGGACGGCGTCGAAGACCACCTCCAGCGTTATCTCTCCGAACAGATCGACCGCATCGGCCCCGGCTCCAAGCTCATCCGCCGCGAATACCCCACCGCAATCGGCCCCGTCGACATCATGGCCCTCAACGCCGACGGCGAGCACGTCGCCATCGAGATCAAACGCCACGGCGGCATCGACGGCGTCGAGCAGCTCACCCGCTACTGCGAGCTCCTCAACCGCGACCCCCTCCTCGCCCCCGTCCACGGCATCTTCGCCGCCCAGACCATCACCCCTCAGGCCCGCGTCCTCGCCCAGGACCGCGGTTTCGAATGCCTCATCCTCGATTATGACGAGATGAAGGGTAGGGAAGATGATTCCCTTCGCCTCTTCTGAACACGCCTGAACACACCGCGATGGCGCGTTACCTGCGTTGCGTCTCAGTCGCGGTACCTTTGTACCGCTTCCTTCGGTGCGTCTTGGTACCGCGCGCATCGCGGCGTGTTCAGGGGTGTATTGTGTGGTGGCGCGTTACCTGCATCGCTCCTCAGTCGCGGTGCGCTCAGGCGGTATGCATGCGGCCCAGGGCGATGGCGGTGCGTAACACGTAGGCTTCGCGCGCGTCGGCGGCGTCCCAGCCGGTGGTTTCGGCGGCCCGCTTCAAACGGTACCGCACCGTGTTCGGGTGTACGCTCAATTCCTTGGCCGTGGTCTCCAACGAGCCGCCGTTGCGCAGGAACGTGGACACGGTCTCCAAAGTAGGATCGTCCGGCCCCGCCGTCTGCAGACTGGCATATACCGTATTCACCAGCTCGTCCACGGCATCCTGATCCCCCAGCAGCGCCCGCTCAGGCAGCACGTCATCGGCACGCATCGGGCGCGGAACCTGCGGCAATGCGGGAGCCGCCGCAATCGCCGAACGGACCGCCTGCACCGTGCGGCAGGCACCCTCGACACCGCGGCGCAAAGGTCCCAGGCACACCGGCGCCTTCGTCGAGAACGCCGACAGCGTATTGGTGCACGTCACATCGGGCGTCGCCGCCGCACGCGGCATGATCAGCGCCACGCACAGACCGTTCGTCGTCCCCGTCACGCACGGCCCGCCGCCCAGATCATGCACGGTCCTGCGGATCGCGGCCCTTGTGCCCGCCATCGTGTGCAACGGCTTGCCACCGATGGCAAAGCACAGAAAATCATCCGAAAAATCAAGAATCCCCAGAATCGCCGCGGCACGCTCATCCGCCAACCCATTGACCAGACACGCGAACGCCACCGATTCCAGTCGGGAATCGGCGTCATCCTGAGCGGAACCACTGCTCAGCAGGTCAAGGAAGTCAACGGAACCATGCTCCGTGTCGAAATCGGTCATACCGTCCAGCATAGCCGAACCGTCTGCAAGCGTCACCAGTCGTCACCGGATGTCCGCGTTGCGCCGCGCCCGCTGCGACTCCCGCCAGAACGTGAGCACCACGAATCCGAACACGAACGCCACCGGCAGCATATGCCGCTCGAAATTGTTCGCGGGCGCGGTGATCATCACGCCCATGAGCAGCAGCAGCGGCAGATGCATGACCAGTGTGCGCCACCGGCGAAGCACCACTTCGGCCGCGCCGATCAGCAGCGTCATCATCACATACAGGTTGCCGTGAGCCACCCATCCCAGCACCGGAATCTCACCGAACTGCTTTGCGCCCTCGGCGATGGACTGCCGCCACTCGCTGCACCAGTATTTGATCCACGTGGTCTGGTCTGTCACATAATCGCTGTTCACGTAGTAATCCATCGACACGTACGGCTGATCCATCGGGTTGAAATAGCCGAAGCACTTCGCCAGCAGCGCGTCGATGGCGGTGACGGGATCGGCCTTGACGATCTGCCACCAGGCGCTATTGAACCGGGCCATGTCCTCCTGCGTGACCGACCGCCAGCGGTAGCTCACCTTCTTCGACTGGATGCCGGACGACTTCACCGGGTCGGCATCCTGCGGCTGGTAGGCGTCGGCCATCTGATCGAGATTGAAGATCGGCGCGATCTCCTCCCTGGCGGACTGCGGTATGCTGCCCGGATTGCGCTTGGCGATGCGGGCGATCTGCTGCAGCTGGACGCCGTGGCTTTCGATCGGATCGCCGCTGATGATCGCACCGGTGCGGGTCAGCATCACGACGCCGCCATGCAGCACGATGACCGGCAGCAGCAACGCGACGACGTACGCCTTCCAGCGGCGATGGTCGGAAAGCAGCGCAAGAATCAGCTGCAGCACGATGATGTACCAAGCGTACTTCGCGCTCGCCAGCATCACCACGCAGGCCAGGATCAATGCGATAAGGCTGCGGCGGCGCAGCCTGACCACCTTGTCGCCCTTGCCTCGCCACGTACGGAACAGCTCGTACCACACGCCGAACGCCCACACGAACGAGAACGCGAACAGAGGCGATTTCGTCAGCGAGATCGTCGAGAACACCGCGAGCGGACAGCATAGGAAGAACAGGATAATCACCAGACGCGAGAACCATCCCGAGGCGCCTTCGGGCAGGCGTCCGTTCCCGGCACATGCCCGCGCCGCGAAGCCGGGGGAGGCGTACCCGCGCTCCGGATGCGCGAAATCAATCATGACCAGTGCCATCGGCCCGCGTTCGGGATGCGTGAAGTCAATGCCGGCGCGGCGCGGCAGCCACGGCAGGTTGAAGAACCGGTTGGCGGTGGCGGCGCAGCAGAACGCGGCGAACAGGAACTGCGCGGATGACAGCACCACGAATCCGACATCGTTGGAATCGGTGAAATACCGGGAGACCGACAGCACGGCACCATACAGTACCGTCAGCACGATGTTGTGCTGATCGGTCAGGTACGTCGGATTCGACGGCCATATGTAGTGCGCGGTCGGATAGATGTCCATCGGCACGAATGAGAAGAATCCGATATACGGCTGATCCAGGCCGGTCCATTGGTTCCAGGCCCAGCTGAACTCGCGAGCCTGAGAGCGGATGTCGGCGCCGAACGCGGACAGCAGCGTCGTCGGCACCCAAAGCCAGCCGATGAACAGGATCAGTGCGATTTTCCACCACCGGTCGGTGGCACGTACGCATACCCGGGCGAGGAACCGTCCGGTCCGGCTGACCCACGAGCCGGGAGCGGATGCCAGGAGCCGCGCGGCCGCGCGACGTGCGCCCGCCGGAATCAGGCGCCGTGGATGCAGGCCGTTCTTGCCGCTGGACCAGCCGAACACCGGTATGCCGTTCGCCCAGCGAGTCATTGCGACCACGGCGGCGAATGGTACAAGGAATCCGACAACGGCAAACAACCAGTTCACCGCGCCGAAATCCGCGATCGAGGAGTCTGCCCAGTAGAGCGGCCCCACTGCCACGCACAAGGCGATCCACAGGCAGGCCGCGACGGCCAGCGTCCATCGCGCCACGGCCGCGAGACGCGCGAGGGCGATGCCGGTGGCGCGTCGTGACCTGCCGCCGCTGCCTCCGCGCCCGCCGCGGGCCGGGGTGGCGCTGGAGTGATCCGTGATGTGAGCTGTGGTCATGTCATGGTATTCTACCGATGCGCCTTGAACGGCGGCGATCGTGCCATTGCCGGCATTTGCCGTAGGACGATATCGGGCATAATCTGAAGGCATGTCGGAAACAACAAGGGGAATCATTCCAAACATGCCACGCACCACCGAGGTGGCTGACAATGTGATTGCGGTGGTGGAAACCGCATCGACCAATACGCTGGCGCGGCAGATGCTGCGCGACGGCACCATGGCGCCTCCGGCCGACGGGGGTGCCGGTGTGGCCGTGGTGGCCACTGATGTGCAGAGCGCGGGCCGCGGCCGGCTGGAACGCACATGGGTGAGTGCTCCCGGCGAATCGATGACCTGCTCGTACATCGCCACGCTGCCGGCGGGCGTGATCGCCGACGGCAGCGTAAACGGCTGGCTGACGGTGATCGCCGGGTTTGCCGCGCTGGATGCGCTGCGGGGCGCGCTCGCCGAATGTGGGGTGGCCAGTGAAGATTGCGGTCTGCGGCTCAAGTGGCCGAATGACCTGTTCTGCCAGGGACGCAAGCTGGGTGGCATCCTCACCGAGATGGTGCCGCTGCCCGGGCGCGGTGACAGCGCGGCGCTGGTGATCGGCATCGGCATCAACCTCGCGATACCGGCCGACCGGTTGCCCACGGAGCAGTCCACGTCACTGCAACTGCATGTGCAAGGGCTGCCCGATGCCCGGACACTGCGTGATATGATCGCCGCGCATATCGTGCGGTCGCTGAGTTCCCGACTGAGCGGTTTCGTGGCAGACCCGCATGCCGCCGCCGAGCGGCTGCGCGAGGAGACCTCCCGCGTGTGCTGGACGCTGGGACGTCGTGTTGAGGCGCGCTTTACCGATGGTTCGGTGCTGACCGGTACGGCGACGGCGCTGAACGCCGACGCGTCGCTGAGCGTGCGTGACGATGCGGGCGAAAACCATGTCGTGCACACGGCCGACGTCGGCGTATTGCCGCTGTAGTCGCAGCGAACGGTTCTCAATAAGAAAGGTGTGAGCCTGCATCCGTCCGAAATGAACAAAGAATATGGAAGAAGCCCGGAATTCCGGGCTTCTTCCATAGGAGCGTTTGTGCGGGAATGTTAGAAATCCTCGCACAAACGCTATTGAGAACCGTTCGCTGCGACAACAGCGACGCGAATCAGAACAGCTTGGCCAGACCGGTCGCCGCGAGCGACGCGACGACGGCCTTGATGACATCGCCGATCACGAAGCCCATCGACGCAATCGCCACGGTCGTGAACGGAACATGCATGACCATGGACTGAATCGTGATGCCGAACAGGTACAGCACCACCAGGTTGCCGGCCAGTGAGGCGCCGAAGTAGCGGACGGCGGTCAGCGCGGCGTGCGGAGCCGAGTCAAGACGCGCCTTGCCGCGCAGCAGGGCGGTGACGATTACGGCCGGCAGGAAGCCGATCAGGAAGCCCGCGCTCGGGCCGAACAGGGCGGCGGTGGAGGCGCCGCCGGCGAACACCGGCAGTCCGGCCGCGCCGGCGGCCAGATACAGCACCACCGCGCTGCCTGCCTGACGCCAGCTGAGCATCAGACCTGCCAGCATCATGACGAAGGTCTGCAGCGTGATCGGCACCGGGGTGCCAGGGATCGAAATCTCACCAGCTGCCGAAGCGAGCCACATGAGGACGGCGAACAGCACCGGCTTGCCGATGGTCGAAGCCAGCATACGGCCGCGCTGGGCGGTGGAAACAGTACGTTCGGACATGAATAACCCCTCTCGATGATGAAAGAACGGACGGCGAGTGTCCCCCCGTTGTCGCCAATGATAGAAAGCCCTCGCCTTAGACGGCCTGTCGGGAACATACAAAAGTCGAGACGGCCTTTTGTGGATGTTCGCCGGTTACGGTGCCGGAACTTACGTGGCCGTTTGTCTTCGCTCTACAAAATATCGCCGCCGTTTTTGTCGAAAACTTGACTCCGCGCTCGCGCGCATACGGCGATAGTGGAATATATGGGAAATATCGTCAAAAAAATACTCGTCGCCAACCGCGGCGAGATCGCGCTGCGCGTGGTGAGAACCGCCCGGGAGATGGGGATTTCCACGGTGGCGGTGTACTCCGAACAGGACCGCAACGCCCAGTACGTCCAGCTGGCCGACGAGTCGTACCTGCTGTCGGGTGACACATACGCGAGCACATACCTCAACGAGGACCTGTTGATCGGCATCCTGCACCGGTCCGGCGCGAACGCCGTGCACCCCGGCTACGGATTCCTCTCCGAGGTGCCGAGCTTCGCCGACAAGGTCGAGAAAGCGGGCGCGATCTGGGTGGGGCCGCATCCGCAGGCGCTGATCGACCTCGGCGACAAGATCACCGCGCGTCGCGTGGCGAAGTCCGCGCAGGTGCCGCCGGTGCCGGGCATCAGCGAGCCGGTGCGCGAGCTGCGCACGCTGCTGGACTTCTCGCACACGTACGGCTACCCGGTGATGATGAAGCGCACCGACGGCGGTGGCGGCCGAGGCATCACCGTCGTGCACGACGATGACGAGATGCGTCGCTTCTACATGAACCATGACGCGATGCAGGGCGGCGACCTGGACGAGTACTTCATCGAGAAGTTCATCGACAAGGCCCGCCACGTGGAGACCCAGTGCGGCCGCGACCGTTTCGGCGACTTCACCGTGTACTCGACGCGTGACTGCTCTGTGCAGCGGCGCAACCAGAAGCTCGTCGAGGAGGCCCCCGCTCCGTTCCTGCCGGACGAGGTCATCAACCAGCTGGAGACGTATTCGCGCAGCCTGTTCAACAAGGTCGACTACATCGGTCTGGGCACGTGCGAGTTCATGGTGACCCCGCATCGCAAGGTGTACTTCCTGGAGGTCAACCCGCGTCTGCAGGTCGAGCACACGGTCAGCGAGGAGGTGTGCGGGCTCGACCTGGTGCGCGAGCAGATCGATATCGCCGACGGCGGCCACCTGACACCGGCCCCCGCGCCGCGCGGCCACAGCTTCGAGCTGCGCATCACCAGCGAGGATCCGGCGACGAACCTGACGCCGTCCTCCGGCACGCTGGAGCGCATCGTCTGGCCGTCCGGCCCCGGCCTGCGCATCGATACCGGCGTGGAGCAGGGAGACACGGTCTCGCCGAAGTTCGATTCGATGATGGGCAAGGTCGTGATCACCGCGCAGAGCCGTGAGGCGGCTGTCGCCCGCGTGCGCCGCGCGCTCGACGAACTCGTGATCGAGGGCGTGCCGACCCCGGCCAGCCTGTTCAAGCAGATCTTCAACGACGATGAGTTCACCGCCGAGCATGGTCATCTCTTCGACGTGAGCACGAAGTGGCTGGAGCGCAAGTACCTCAACCATGAGCCGCAGACCGTGCGCTCGGGACAGCCGGCGTCGCTCAGCGGCGAAGGCCAGGACGCCGGCGCGAAGGCCCCGACGAGCGAAAGCTTCGTCATCGAGGTCGACGACCGCCGCGTCAAGCTCACCGTGCCGACCGACATCGTCAACAACCTCATGGGAGCGGGGCGTTCGCGCGGAGCCAAGCGCCCGTCGCAGCCGCTGCGAGGCCAGGGGCTGCACGCCATCGCGGAGAAGAAGGAGCACAACGACGGCAAGTCCGGCGTCATCGCCTCGCCCATGCAGGCGGTGGTCACGCGCATCAACGTCGCGGAAGGCCAGTCCGTCACCAAGGGCGACCTGCTGGTGGTGCTGGAGTCGATGAAGATGGAGAACTACGTGTACGCGCCGGTCAACGGCACGGTCGCGAAGATCTTCGTCGCGCCCGCCACCGGCGTCGAGGCCGGCGAGACGCTGGTCGCGATGGACGTCGACGGCGCCAAGGCGCGCGACAAGTCCGGCGCGGTGGATGACGGCGGCAAGTCCGCAAGCACCGCGAAGAACGGCAAGGAGGGCAAGTGATGACCGATATCATGAACTCGCCGGCCGTGAAACAGGTCATGAAACAACCTGGGCACGTCTCGGCGGACGGCGCCGCACAGGCGCAGGGCGAGCAGCCGATCCGCGCAGCGGTGGTACGCGCGGCGGAACTCGCGCGTGACGCTGAATCCAACGCGCGCACCCGCCAGCACGCCAAGGGCAAGATGACCGCCCGCGAGCGGCTCGGACTGCTGCTCGACACCGGCTCGTTCGAGGAGATCGGCCGGTTCCGCGGCGGCGACATCAACGGCGGCAAGGCCGGTTCGGCCGTCATCACCGGATTCGGTGACGTGTACGGCCGCAAGATCGCCGTCTACGCGCAGGACTTCTCCGTCAGGGGAGGCACGCTGGGTCGTGCCGAAGGCGAGAAGATCTGCCACCTGATGGACATGGCGCTGGACCTGAAGGTGCCGATCGTCGCGATCGTCGACTCCGGCGGCGCCCGCATCCAGGAAGGCGTCGCCGCGCTGACGCAGTACGGCCACATCTTCCGCAAGACCTGCGACGCCAGCGGCTTCGTCCCGCAGATCTCGCTGATCCTGGGTCCGTGCGCCGGCGGCGCCGTGTACTGCCCGGCGCTGACCGACCTGATCGTCATGACCAAGGAGAACTCCGACATGTTCGTCACCGGCCCGGACGTCGTCAAGGCGGCCACCGGTGAGACGATCAGCATGAACGACCTCGGCGGCGGACTCGTGCACAGCACGAAATCCGGCGTTGCGCACTACCTCGGCGAGGACGAGGCCGACGCGATCGACTACGCGCGCACGGTGCTTGCCTACCTGCCGTCGAACAGCGACGCCCAGCCCCCGATGTACGCCTATGCGGCGACTCGCGCGGACCGCGAGACCGCGAAACGCCTTACCGACATCGTGCCGGACAACGACCGCCAGCCGTATGACGTGCTCGACGTGATCCGCTGCATCGTCGACTACGGCGAATTCGTGCAGGTGCACGAGCTGTTCGCCACGTCCGCCGTCGTCGGATTCGCCTGCATCGACGGCCGGCCGATCGGCGTGGTCGCCAACCAGCCGAACGTTCGCGCCGGCATCCTCGACGTGGACGCCTCCGAAAAGGTGGCGCGGTTCGTGCGTCTGTGCGACTCGTTCAACCTGCCGGTCATCACGCTCGTGGACACCCCCGGATACAAGCCGGGCGCCGATCAGGAGCACGCCGGCATCATCCGTCGTGGCGCCAAGGTGATCTACGCTTACGCGAACGCGCAGGTGCCGATGGTCACCGTCGTGCTGCGCAAGGCGTTCGGCGGCGCGTACATCGTGATGGGATCCAAGGCGATCGGCGCGGACATGAACTTCGCGTGGCCCAGCTCGCAGATCGCGGTGCTCGGCGCCACCGGCGCGGTGAACATCATCCACCGCAAGGACTTCGTCAAGGCCAAGGAGGCCGGCGAGGACGTCGACGCGCTGCGGGCCAAGCTCGCCGCCGAATACGAGCGCGCCACCGTCAACGCGAACCTGTCGCTCGAAATGGGCGAGATCGACGCGATGATCGATCCCGAGCAGACCCGTCAGGCCATCGCCGAATCGCTGCGACTGCTCGCTGACAAGAAGCGCGTGCGCCGCACCACCAAGCATCACGGCAACCAGCCGCTGTAGTCCATCCCGCCGCGGCGGCCCCGCCGCGGCACAACAGATTTTGAGCCGATACCGGCAACGGCGGCTCCGCACAATGTCCAAATAAAAGAAGGAACACCAACCCATGTCAGACCCCAATTTCTTTCTCAGTCGGCTCAACGGCGAACCTCATGCGCTCGCTTTCGGCGGACAGTCCACACCCTGGCCGGTTGCGCTCGCTGACCTGACCAATGATCCGGCGCTCGAAGCCACGCTGCGCGGCCATGTCGCCGCGGCGAACACGATGCTCGCCCCCGTGGCCGCTGACCTGCTTGCCACCACCGGACGCGCCGTCGACCTGTTCGGCTTCAAGCCGAACCCGGCACGGCTCGGTGCCGCCGCCGCGGCGACCGTCAGCGTCGAAGGCATCGCGCTCACCCAGCTCGGCGCGCTGATCGACGCCGCTGGTCTCGGCCTTGACGTGGCGAACACCGCCCCCGTCGCCGTGCTCGGCCATTCGCAGGGCGTGCTCGGCGCGCACATGGTCAACGTCATCCGCAAGGCCGGCTCCATCGAGGCCGCGGGTCAGCAGATCGACGAGATCCTGGCCATCGCCGAGCTGATCGGCGTGGCCGGCACCCGCAAGGCGCGTGAGCTCGCGCTCACCGCGCAGCACGCCGGTGCCACTCCGATGCTGTCTGTGCGCGGCGCCACCAAGCGCCAGGTCGAGGTGCTCGCATCCCGCGTGCCGAACCCGCGCGGCCCGATCAGCATCGCCGTCACCAACTCCAGCAACAACCACGTGCTCTCCGGCTACCCGGAGGACCTTGCCGCCTTCGAGGTCGAGGCCGGCAAGGAGCACAAGCGCCAGCAGACACTGCGTGACGAGAAGGTCCGCGGCGGCGCGGTGTTCGGGCCCGTCCTCGAATACCTGGAGGTCACGCTGCCGTTCCATTCGCCGCTGATGGCCGATGCCGTCGAGCAGGCCGTGGCCTGGGCGCACGCCTGCGGCTTCAAGGAGACCCGTACGCGCGAGCTGGCCGCCGAAGTGCTGCTCAACCACGTCGATTGGGCGGCCCGCGTCAAGGCGATGCTGGAATCCTGCGATCCGTCCAAGCTGTGGATCGTCGACTTCGGCCCGGGCAACACGCTCGGCAAGCTCATCGGCAACCTGATCCAGGGCACCGGCGTCGGCGTGGTCGAAGCCGCCACGATGGCCGAGCGTTCCGCGCTGTCCACCATGGAGGACGAGCCCGTCCGCACCCAGAACTGGAAGACGTTCGCGCCGAAGGTGTTGCACACTCCCGCCGGCGACAAGATCCGCACCAAGTTCACCGACCTGACCGGCAAGCCGCCGGTGCTGCTGCCTGGCATGACCCCGACCACCGTGGATCCCGAGATCGTGGCCGCGGCCGCGAACGCCGGCTATTGGGCCGAGATCGGCGGCGGCGGCCAGGTGACCGCCGCCGTGTTCGACCGGCATGTCGCCGAGCTGGAGAACCTGCTCGAAGAAGGCCGCACGGTCGAATTCAACGCGATGTTCATGGATCGCTACCTTTGGAACCTGCAGTTCGGCCCCTCCGGCATCGTGCCGAAGAAGCGCGCGTCCGGCACGCCGATCGACGGCGTGATCGTCTCGGCCGGCATCCCCGAGCTCGACGAGGCCAAGGCGCTCGTCGCCTCCCTGCAGGCGGACGGCCTGCCCTACGTCGGCTTCAAGCCCGGCACCGTCGCGCAGATCCGCCAGGTCGTGGCGATTGCCAAGGCCGTGGCCCCCACGACGATCCTGATGCAGGTCGAAGGCGGTTCGGCCGGCGGCCACCACTCCTGGGAGTCGCTGGACGACCTGCTGACCTCCACCTACGCCGAGGTGCGCGCATGCAGCAACCTCGTGCTGGTCGCCGGCGGCGGCATCGGTACGCCGGAGCGCGCGGCCGACTACATCTCCGGCCAGTGGGCGCGCGCCTACGACCTGCCCGACATGCCGGTCGACGGCGTGCTCATCGGCACCGCCGTCATGACCGCCAAGGAGGCCCACACCAGCCCCGCGGTCAAGCAGCTGCTCGTCAAGACACCCGGCATCACCGACACGTCGGCCGACGCCGACCCGTTCGCGCCCGCCGGCGAGAAGTGGGTGCCGTCCGGCAAGTCGGTCGGCGGAGTCTCCTCCGGACTGAGCCACCTTCACGCCGACATCTACGAGGTCGAGAACGCCTCCGCCGCCTGCGGTCGTCTGCTGGTGCGCGTCATGAAGCACCCCGAAGAGCTGGAAAGCCGCCGCGACGAGATCATCAAGGCGCTCGACGCCACCGCCAAGCCGTACTTCGGCGACCTCGCCTCGATGACCTACGTCGAGTGGGCCGAGCGTTTCGTCGACCTGGTGTTCCCCGTGGTCGACCCGACGTATTCGCTGCGCTTCCTGCACCTGCTGCAGCGCATCGAAGCCCGTGTGTGCGGTCAGGAATCCGGCGAGTTCACCTCGCTGTTCGCCGGCGTGGACGATGTCGCCTCCGATCCGAAGGCCGCCATCGCCAAGCTGGAAGCCGCCTACCCGCAGGTTGCCGAAATCCACGTGACCCCGGCCGATGTGGCTTGGTTCCCGGTACTCGTGAGCGAATATCCCAAGCCCATGCCGTTCGTGCCGGTCATCGACAATGACCTGCTGCGCCGGTGGGGCCAGGATCAGCTGTGGCAGTCCGAGGACGCCCGCTATTCCGCCGATTCCGTGCGCGTGATTCCCGGCCCGATCTCCGTGGCCGGCATCACCACCGTCGACGAGCCTGTCGCCCACATCCTCGGCCGTTTCGAGGCCGCGGCCCTGGAGCGCACCCGCGAACTGCAGTCCGGTGCCTCCACCGACGCCTACAGCGAGCTCGGCGGCGCCGAGAGCGCCGAAGCGTTCATCCGCACCTGCCCGAACATCTCCTGGGTCGGCCACCTGACCACGAACCCGGCATACGGCACGCAGGTCGGCGACACCAACTATGAGATCATCGACCGCGGCGCTTCCGAGCAGGGCGAGGAATACGACCTCGACATCCATCTCGACACGTACTGGGACAACGATCCGGACGGTGGCGTCTCCAAGCACGCCGTGCGCGACATCGTCATCCCGTTGACGCTGCGCGGCACCGAAACCGGCCTGCTGCCGGTCGTCAACCGCGAGCGCCTGGTCGGCAACGTCTACGCGATGCTCGCCGCCACCGCAGGCATCGGCAACACCGCCATCACCGGCGACAAGCTGACCGACATGCCGAAGATCACCCCGTCCGGCGACAAGGCCGCCTACCCGTTCGGCACCGCGTCGGCCACCTACACGCTGTCCGCCAACCTCGGCTACGACCACGAGGCGGCCACCGGCGGCGCGCTGCCGCAGGACCTCGCGCCCTCGCGCATCGCCCCCGACGCGCTGGTCGGCCCGGCATGGCCGGCGATCTACGCGGCGCTCGGCTCCGTGTACGTCAAGGGCTACCCGGTCATCGAGGGACTGCTCAACGCGGTGCATCTCGACCACCTCATCGAGCTTGAGGAGACCGAGGACGAGCTGCTGAAGCACGTCGACGAGACCATCACGCTCACCAGCTGGGCCGAGGACTACTTCGAGTCCGCGTCCGGCCGCGTCGTGACCATCCACGTGCTGCACACCGCCGCCGACGGCACCGTGCTCGCCCGCGAGACCGAGCGCTTCGCCATTCGCGGCCGCGTCTACTCCGACGCGCTGCCGGCCGACGCCCCCGAATACGGTGGCGCCCTCGAAGCCAAGCAGGAGGACGGCTCCGCCGCAGCCACGGTGCAGGCCACGCCTCGCCGTCTGCTGCGCCGCGTCACCGTCACCGCGCCCGATGACATGACTGCATTCGCGCGTACCTCCGGCGACTTCAATCCGATCCACACCTCCACGCGCGGCGCCCGCATCTCTGGGCTCGCCGCCCCGCTGGTGCACGGCATGTGGCTGTCCGCCACCGCCCAGCACGTCGTCCAGGCGCTGGACGACAAGGGTGCTCACTACGAGATCGCAGGCTGGACCTACAACATGTACGGCATGGTGCAGCTTGACGACAAGGTGGAGATCTCCATCGAGCGCGTCGGCAAGGTCGAGCACGGCGGCATGGCATTCGAAGTGACCTGCCGCATCGACGGTCAGCTGGTCTCGCGCGGCACTGCGCTGGTCCGCGCGCCGAAGTCCGCGTTCGTCTACCCCGGCCAGGGCATCCAGAAACAGGGTATGGTGCTTGACGAGCGTGCCAAGTCGCCCGCCGCCCGCAGCGTGTGGGAGCGCGCCGACAAGCTGACCCGCTCCAAGCTGGGCTTCTCGATCCTCGCGGTCGTGCGCGACAACCCGAAGGAGCTCACCGCCAACGGCGTGACCTACCGTCACCCGGACGGCCTGCTCAACCTCACCCAGTTCACGCAGGTGGCGCTCGCCACGGTGGCCTACGCCCAGACCGCGCGTCTGCGCGAGGCCGGCTCCGACATCTGGCCGGCGTACTTCGCGGGCCACTCGCTCGGCGAGTACAACGCGCTGTCCGCGTTCGCCGACATCATCCCGCTGGAGACCGAGCTGGAACTGGTGTTCCACCGCGGCTCCACCATGCACCACCTGATCGAGCGCGACGCCCAGGGCCGCTCGAACTACCGCATGGGCGCGCTGCGTCCGAACCAGTTCGGCGTCAACGACGCGCACGTCAAGGAATACGTCGAGTCCGTCGCCAAGGCGTCCGGCGAGTTTCTGGAGATCGTGAACTACAACCTCGCCGGCCAGCAGTACGCGATCGCCGGCACGATCGCCGGCCTGAAGTACCTGCAGGCCGACGCGTCCCGCCGCGCCAAGGAATATGGCGGCAAGCCGCCGTTCATGCTGGTGCCGGGCATCGACGTGCCGTTCCACTCCACGCTGCTTCGCAAGGGCGTGCCGGAGTTCCGCGATAAGCTCGACGCGCTGCTGCCGCAGTACATCGACTACCGTGGCCGTCTGGTCGACCGCTACATCCCGAACCTGGTGGCGTCCCCGTTCGAGATGACGAAGGAATTCGCCGCCAAGATCCTCGAAGTCGTGCCGTCCGAGCGCATCAAGGCCGCTCTGGACGACCCGGCAGTGTGGGACTCCTACGCCGCCGACGACCAGAAGCTCGGCCGTCTGCTGCTCACCGAACTGCTGTCGTGGCAGTTCGCGTCCCCCGTGCGCTGGATCGAGACCCAGGCGCTGCTGTTCAACCCCGCCACCCGCGGTGGTCTCGGCGTGGAGGAGTACGTGGAGGTTGGTCTCGGCAACTCGCCGACGCTTGCCAATCTCGGCTCCAAGACGCTGCGACTGCCCGATTTCTCGGGTTGTGACGTGACCGTGTACAACGTCGGCCGCGATGAGGGCCGTGTGTACATGACCGACTCTGATTCGCTGGTGCCGGACGATGAGCCGGAGGAGACCGAGACCGCGGCGCCCGCTGCTGCTCCGGCTCCGGCTGCGCCCGCTGCCGCCGCGCCCGCCGCGGCTCCGGCAGTCGTCGCCGCGCCGTCCGCCGCTCAGGTCGGTTCCGCCGTCGCCGAACTCGGTTCCGCCGTCAGCGGCCCGGTCGACGACCTGCCGTTCAAGGCGTCCGACGCCATCGGTGTGCTCATGGCTTACTCCACAAAGATCCGCCTCGACCAAATCGGCGCGAACGACACGACCGACACGCTGACCAATGGCGTGTCGTCCCGCCGCAACCAGCTGCTGATGGATATCAGCTCCGAGCTGGGTGTGGCCAGTGTGGATGGCGCCGCAGAGGCGACGCTCACCCAGCTTGCACAGCTCGTCAACAAGGTCGCCCCGAACTACAAGGCGTTCGGCCCGGTACTGTCTGATGCGATCCGTGACCGCCTGCGCGCGCTGTTCGGTGCCGCCGGCGTCAAGCCCGCGCACATCCGCGAACGCGTGACCAACGTGTGGCAGCTCGGCGAAGGCTGGGTTGCCGCCGTGACCGCGGCCCTGCTGCTCGACACCCGCGAGGGTGCCAGCTCGCGTGGCGGTGATCTGGCCAAGCTGCCCACCGGCGCCGCCGCCAATGCGGCCGCTGCCGATCAGCTCATCGACGATGCGGTGGCCCTGGTCGGGCAGACCAAGGGCGTGGCTGTCTCCAAGCCGAGCGCCGGCGGCGCAGCCGGCGGTGCCGTGGTGGATTCCGCGGCGCTCGACGCCTTCGCGGAGAAGGTCACCGGTGCCAACGGCGTGCTCGCCTCCACCGCCCGTTACGTGCTCAACGAACTGGGCGTGACGGCTCCGACCGCCGAACCCGGCGAGGACGAGAACGCGACCGTCGTGGCCGCCGTCGACGCCGAGCTCGGCTCCGACTGGCCCAAGCAGGTCGAGCCGCGCTTCGACTCCCGCAAGGCCATCCTCTTCGATGACCGCTGGGCATCCGCGCGCGAAGACCTGGCTCGCCTGTTCTACAATGGCGACCAGTCTGTCGAGTCCCTGAGCTTTGTCGGCGCTGGCAAGGACGTCGCCGACCAGGCCAAGTGGTTCGCGTCCAAGAGCCATGGACGGCTCGCCGACACCTTCGACCGCATCGCCACCGAGGCCCTCGAATCGGTCGCCGACGTGCCTGACGCATCCCGCTTCGCGAACGACATCGCAGTGGTGACCGGCGTGGCTCCGAACTCGATCGCCGCGCAGGTCGTCAACGGCCTGCTGGCCGGCGGCGCGACCGTCATCGCCACCTCGCACAGCTTCCGTCCGTCCGTCAAGGCGTGGGCGAAGCAAACCTACCGCGAGCACGCGGTGGGCGGCGCCAAGCTGTGGCTGGTTCCCGCGAACCTGTCCAGCTACCGCGACGTGGACGAACTGGTCCAGTGGATCGGCAACGTGCAGAAGAAGACCTCCGGCGCGACCACCACGATCCTGAAGCCCGCATACGAGCCGACGCTGTTCTTCCCGTTCGCCGCCCCGCCGGTGCACGGCACGTTGACCGACTCCGGCGAACTGTTCGAGTCCCAGGCACGACTGATGCTGTGGGGCGTGGAACGCGCGATCGCCGGCCTATCCGCCATCGGCGCCGACACCGACGTGCAGCACAAGCTGCATGTGGTGCTGCCCGGCTCCCCGAACCGCGGCATCTTCGGCGGCGACGGCGCGTACGGCGAGGTCAAGAGCGCGTTTGACGCGATCGTCAACCGCGCCCATGCCGAAAAGGTATGGTCGTCTCGTGTCACCTTCGCCCACCCGAAGATTGGCTGGGTGCGCGGTACCGGCCTGATGGGCGGCAACGACCCGCTGGTCGAGGTCGTCGAACGCCACGGCATCCACACGTACTCCACCGAACAGATCGCCGTGAAGCTGCTCGACCTGTGCACCGCGGAATCCCGCGCGGAAGCAGTCGAGCATCCGCTCGACGTGGACCTGACCGGTGGGCTCGGCAACGCCCCGATCGATATCAAGGCGCTGCGCGCCGAGGCGATGGCCGACGCAGAGAAGGCCGCGGCTTCCGCACAGCAGTCGGACGACGACTCCACCTCCGCGAAGACCGCCGCATCCGGCCTGAGCATCAAGGCGCTGCCCAGCCCGCACGTGCCGCAGCAGGCGCCGGTCGACCTGGCCGACTGGCAGAACGTCACCGCCAAGCCCGAGGACGAGATCGTCATCGTCTCCATCGGCGAGCTGGGCCCGTGGGGCTCCGGCCGCACCCGCTTCGAGGCGGAGCTCGGAATCCACTCCGACGGCAGCGTCGACCTGTCCGCCGGCGCGGTGCTCGAACTCGCGTGGAACATGGGTCTGGTCGAATGGCAGGACAGTCCGAAGCCGGGTTGGTACGACACCGACGGCAACCTCGTGCCCGAAGAGGACATCGCCGAACGCTACCATGACGAGGTCGTGGCCCGCTCCGGCATCCGTCCGTTCGATGAAGGCATGGGCAACGACTACAAGGACGGCGCCGACGAAGAGGAGACCGAGGTCTTCCTCGACCACGATGTCACCTTCTCCGTGCCCACCGAGGACATCGCCAAGGAATACGTCAAGATGGACGAGGCGCACACCTCCATCGCGGCCGACCCGGAGTCGGGCGAATGGAACGTCACCCGTCACGCCGGTTCGATGATTCGCGTGCCGCGTCGCGCCACGATGACGCGCACGGTCGGCGGCCAGTTCCCGAAGGGCTTCGACCCGCTCAAGTGGGGCATCCCGGCCTCGATGGTCGGCGACGTCGACAAGATCGCGCTGTGGAACATCGTCACCACCGTGGACGCCTACCTGTCCGCCGGCTTCACGCCGACCGAGGTGCTGCAGGCCATCCATCCCTCGATGGTGGCGAGCACGCAGGGAACCGGCTTCGGCGGCATGATGTCGATGCGCAAGCTGTACCTTGACCGCTTCCTCAACCATGAGATCCCGACCGATATCCTGCAGGAGGCCCTGCCGAACGTGGTGGCCGCGCATGTGATGCAGTCCTACGTCGGCGGCTACGGCAACATGATCCAGCCGGTCTCCGCCTGCGCCACCGCCGCGGTGTCGCTGGAGGAGGGCGCCGACAAGATCGCCCTCGGCAAGGCCGACTTCGTGGTCACCGGCGCGATTGACGACATCGGCGTGGAATCCGTGATCGGCTTCGGCAACATGAACGCCACCGCCAACTCGGAGGAGATGTACGCGAAGGGCATCGACGCGCGCTTCTTCTCGCGTGCGAACGACCGTCGCCGCGGCGGCTTCCTGGAGTCCCAGGGCGGCGGCACGATCCTGCTGACGCGCGGTGACATCGCGCTTCGCATGGGTCTGCCGGTCGCCGGCGTAGTCGGCTTCATCCACTCGTACGCGGATGGCGCGCACACCTCGATCCCGGCCCCGGGCCTCGGCGCCCTGGCGGCTGGCCTCGGCGGCCGCGACTCGAAGCTCGTGCACGATCTGGCCGCGCTCGGCGTCACCCCGGACGACATCGCCGTGGTCTCCAAGCACGACACGTCCACCAACGCGAACGACCCGAACGAGTCCGAGCTGCACAACACGTTGGCGCACGCCATCGGCCGCACGAACGGCAACCCGCTGTTCGTGATCTCCCAGAAGACGCTCACCGGCCACGCGAAGGGCGGCGCCTGCATCTTCCAGGTCAACGGCCTGACACAGCTGTTCAAGTCCGGCGTGATCCCGGCCAACGCCTCGCTCGACTGCGTGGACCCGAAGCTGGAGCGCGACGACCACATGGTGTGGCTCACCAAGCCGCTGCACGTCGGCCGCGTCAAGGCCGGCCTCGCCACCTCGCTCGGCTTCGGCCACGTGAGTGGTTTCGCCGCGATCGTGAACCCGGGCGCCTTCGAGGCGGCCGTGGCACACACCGCGGGTGAGGACGCGCTGAACGCCTGGCGCGAGCGCGCGAACGCCCGTCTGGCTGCCGGCCAGCGTCACCTTGAGGAAGGCATGATGGGTCGCGCGGCGCTCTACGAGCCGATCGACAACCGTCGCTTCCGCGAGGACGGCACTAAGCTCGCCGACGGCAATCGTTACAACGGCCACGAAGTCGAAAAGGCCATGCTGTTGAATCCTGACGCCCGCCTCGGTCAGTCTGGCTTCTTCGAGGCCTGATCTGCCGAGTCGTTCGTCAGGATTCCCTCGCGGGCGCAGGTAGCGCGCCCGCTCGCTTCGCCTACGGGGAGTTCACTGGACTCCCCGTTTGATGGCTCAGCCTGACGCCCGCCTCGGTCAGTCCGGCTTCTTCGAAGCCTGATCTGCCGAGTCACGTCTGACTGCTGAATGATGGGCCCGCACGTTTCCGCGTGTGGGCCCATTTTGCGTTCGTAAGTGCGCGCCGAAACGACGTGTCCGCGCACATAGCGACGCAAACCAGCCCATTTGCGTCCTTAAGTGCGCACACTTGTCGTTTCGGCGCGCACTTAAGGACGCAAAGCGGCCCGGACCCGTCATACACTGGAACAGGTCTCTCGGAAAGGTGGCGCGGTATGTCGGTTCTCGGTCTCGGGCACGATGTCGTCGATGTCTCGGCGTTCGCCGAACAGCTTGCGGAACCGGGTTCGCGCATGCGAGGGCTGTTCTCTGTGCGCGAGGTGAGGCAGGCCGGCGAGCGGGCCAGACGCAAGAACGATGACGAGTCCACCCACTTGGCGGCGAAGTGGGCCGGCAAGGAAGCGGTGCTGAAAGCCTGGTGCGACGCGCTCGGCGACATGCCGAACCCGTATACCATCGAGAATTTCCCGTGGAACGGCATTGAAATCGTGGATGATTCGCGCGGCCGACCGTGCGTTGCGTTGCGGCCGGACGTCGAGCGGAAGCTGCGTGCGTCGCTGCCCCCCGCAGCCTCCAGAAACTCCGATGAAATGTCGGGCGCGCCCGGGTTGGTCAGGATGGGGCCTGCGGTCATGCGGATGCCGATCGTGACTCCGGTGAGCACGGGTTCCGCGCCGGCTGCGGCGTCGAGCGCATCGGTTTCCTTGGTTTTTCGGTGGCATGTCTCGCTGAGCCATGATGGCGGTATCGCCTCGGCCGTCGCCATGTTGACCGTGTGACGGCGGTTTTCGGCAGTCATGACGCCGCTATACGGACAGTTCTCAGACTCTTTGAAGACGACGCTCGAAATAAGCGTGCGTCATAGGTATGTATGCAGGCGGATATTCGTTGGGGCGTCCGCAGGCATCGGCTGGCGAGTGTACGCCATCCATGTCGGGGCAGAATCCGACATCGGGCTCGTCGGCTGTTTACGGCCCGCTGGTGCGAGGCTCGGGCAAGACTCCCGGGAGACGCACCAGCGGGTCGTATCGTATGCGGCCGACGCTTGTGTGACGATACATCCGTTTTGACGCTGCCATATCTTCCGGCGTACAGTATCATCATGATTGCCTTACACAAAGTCGCAGCGCCGCGACTTGACCGGACTGCGAAAGCGGCGGACGAGGTGGCCGCCTATGAACGCATCGATTCCACCCATGCGAAGGCACGCCGACTCATCGAGCGGGGGAGGTTCGCGCGCAACGATGACGGCGGCATCGCCATCACCGTGGTCGCCGCCGGTGCCATGGACGACGCCCGAGGACGGCTCGGCCGGCCGTGGGCATGCGTTCCCGGGCACTCGTTCGCCATATCGTTCATCGTGACCATCCCCGAATCGGTGGCGACCGATGACGCGGTCAACGGCTGGATGTCGATGATTGCCGGCCTGGCCACTCTGGACGCCATCGAAGGAACCCTGGACGAGTGCGGCGCGGTCCCGTTCGACCCCGAATGCGGGTTCCATCTCAAATGGCCGAACGACATTTACTGCCATGGACTCAAGCTTGGCAGCACGTTCACCCAGGTCGCCTCGCCGCCCGACCGGCACGGTGACGTCGCCGTGATCTTCAGCGTAGGCGTCAACCTGTCGGTGCCCGCGGATCGTTTGCCGACGCCGGAATCCACGTCGCTGCGGATGCACGTCGCACCGCTGCCGCCGACCGCGGAACTGATTGACATGATCGCGGCGCGCCTGGTCGCTTCACTGCGCACCCGTCTGGAGGCGTTCGTGCAGATGCCGCTCATCCAGAGTTCCCGGTTGCGCTCCGAGATGCACCACGTCTGCTGGATGATGGGGCGGCAGATCGACGCGCAGCTCATCGACGGCCGGACGATCGCCGGCAAGGTGGTATCGCTCAACGATGACGCTTCGATCAGCGTGCGCACGGCATCAGGGGAGACGGAGAGGCTGAGCACCGGCGATATCGGTCTCATGGTGTGACGCCTGTTCCGACGGTCCTGTTTTGACGGTCCCGTTCCGCATGGACACGGGAGTTGCCAAAGTGTCGGCGATGTGTATAATAGCTCAAGTCGCCAAAAGCGACATTTTCGCGGATGTAGCTCAATGGTAGAGCCTCAGTCTTCCAAACTGATTACGCGGGTTCGATTCCCGTCATCCGCTCCACTGACAAAGGCCGCAAACCCAAGCAATTCCAAGGGTTTGCGGCCTTTCGCATATTCGGGTGCCGAATCATCGTGATTGCAAGATTTGGGTCAAACGTGCCTGATTGTGACCTCGATAGCATGACCTATAGCATGACCTCCAGCTGATACATAGCATGACCAAGGAAGAGGCATGATGCCCGCACAGAACCAAACAACGACGTCCAAAACACCTCCACGCAGGCCGCGGGGAAGCGGCAGCGAATGGCAGGATCAACGAGGAACCTGGCACGCGCGCAAAGAAATCGCACCAAACCCGCGCACCGGCAAACGCCGCATGGTCGAGGCGCAGGCTCCCACCAAGACCGCCGCGCGGCAGCGGCTCCAAGAAAAAATCAAAAGACTGCAGCGCGAGGGCGATATGCCCCTGGCCGGAACCCCAACGCTCGACGAATGGATGGAGCGATGGCTCAATACCATCGCGCCCAATGTCAAACCCCGCACCCTCGAAACCTATCGATCCGACTGCAACACCATCCGCAGCGTCATCGGCGGAATGCGACTCGACAGAATAACCCCCGCCACCATCGACGGAATGTGCGCCAAACTCGCCAAGGAACACCGAAGCAAAACCGTCCACAACCACTATCTCAGACTCAGGCAGGTGCTCGACGCAGCGGTCCGCGAACGCCTCATCCCATCGAACCCGGCGCTCGCCGCAACGCCGCCGCGCTACGAGTCGCAGGCCACCCAAATCCTCGAACCCGGACAGCCGGCCCGGGCGGCGCAGGCCGCACTCGACCCCAAGCGTCGCAAATACAGCCACCTGGCAGATACCGACGACGACCGCGAAATGTGGAGCCTCATGTGGAACATCATGTTCGAGACCGGCATGAGAGAGGCCGAAAGATTCGCCATCCTGCCCGAAGAGCTCGCCACCGTCGACGGCGTGCACGGAATCCAGATCATGTGGGAGCTCCAACGCTTCAGATCCGATGCAGAAGTGCCCAACTGGCTCCGCTCCCGCCATTACGAGGGATGCTTCTGGCTCGTCGAACCGAAAAGCAAGCAGGGCAACCGGTTCGTGCCCGTCAGCAACCAGACGTGGCTCGGACTCTGGGCGCTCGTCGGACGCAGGCAATGCCAGCCCGGCCAGCTCATATTCACGCGCGAGGGACACCCGCTCACCAACACCGTGGAACGCCGCCGCTGGAAACGCTCTCTCGAAGACGCCGGATTGCCCTACGTCACCATCCGCAGCGCCCGCCACTTCTTCTCCACGCACCTCGCCGAAGCCGGAGCCCCGGAAGACGCGAGAAAAGCGATAATGGGCCACGCCAAAATCAGCACGACGGCCGGATACACCCACTGGTCCGCCGCAAGCCTTGCGGCGCTCGCCGACAAGGCTCGTCAGGCGGTGGGAGAATCGGCCTGATTGCGATTCTTGCGCGGCCTTCCGCCGCCCGCACCACGACCGGGGCGGGCGGCGTTCCACGCATCGATTGTCTCCGGAAGCCAGCCGCGAGTCGTGCCGATCAGTGCGTCCGGTTCCGGCAGATGATACCCCCTCGCGGCCGGATTGCTCGTACCGATGCGCTCGCCGACCTCCTTGAGGCTGAGATATCTTGCGGTGCTCATTTCCGGCCTCCCGACAGATAGCCGAACACCCCGGCGGCCATGCCGAAGGTTCCGGCCGCGATGGCCTGACCGCCGATGGCGAGAATGAGGCACATCGCGCCACATATCAGCGAGACGAGCCTGTATGCGTTTGTTGTGTTCATGATGCTCCATGGATTAGTCTGGGGATAGGGAGCCGCAGCTCCGGATACTAGGACTATTCGGAATCTGCGGCTCTTGTACTACCGGCGAGGCCTTCGCCGTATGTGCGGCGGCTTGGGCTTCGGTGCGGGTGGTGGCTCGTTGCCTTTGGATTTCACCGCCGCGATGACTGCGGCGATTCCGACCAGCAGGGAGCCGATGGCTTCTATCGCTTTCCAGACCTCATCCATGTCTCACCTCCTTCCACTGTTCTGTTTTCGTTGACATAATAATTATATCTCAATTAAGTAAGTTATGCAAGCTGAAACGACGGAAAATGATGTGCTGCAATGAATTGGCCAAGGAGATGCCGGGCGTGATGTGCCTTTGGAGCATGTCTGCTTGAGAGCGGAATTATGCACATTTGTCCACATTTTTTAGGAAAATAGCAGGAGTGTCTAGGTGGATTACGGTGGTTTCAGTGGCTGCCGCGCGTGCATGATGGGAGGTGACCCGTATATTGGCCGCAACGGATAATATGACTGAAGCCACTCCCTCTGTGCGCCCGATCATCGAGAACACCGGAGCCACCGCCACCGCTGCCGCGGAGACGCTGATGAAGACCATCGCCATGGACGGCAACCGGATCAACATACCCATCGACGTGCGCCAAGTGGCGGAACGCTTGGGGTTGGAAGTGCAGTACCTGTTACTTGATAGCGGCACGGACGGCATGATCGTCAAAGAAGCGGGCCGCCCATGCAAAGTCGTGGTCGACGCGCTCGCCCATACACACCGCCGACGCTTCACCCTTGCCCATGAAATCGGCCATTATGTGCAGAAATACCAAAAATACGCATTGGGCGACGAGGGCGGTGAGATCGACTACCGAGACGAGCGTTCATCGAAGGGAACGGAACCCGACGAGCGTTGGGCGAACGGATTCGCCGCGGCGCTCCTCATGCCGGCCTCCGCGGTCCGGCAATTCTGGGCACAGGGCATGACCCCGGAACAACTGGCCGAAGCGTTCAACGTCTCGCAGCGATCCATGGACCTGCGCATCGCGAAACTCGGACTCCGCTAAGGAACCCAGCCCGTGACAAACAAGCAAAACGCTGACGCCTCGGAATCATTCCGCCAGCTGATGGCCGCCTACAGCAAGGCGTTCTCCTCCACTCCCGATTCCGTCAAGGAAGAAGAGAACGCCGACGACACCGCGACAACCACCGAAAACGGGACAACTCCGAGTCCTCGAACCGCCTCCATATTGGACGCCGACGACGAAACCACCGAAACGGCCCTCGAATTCAACCTCGAACGAGCAAAACTCCTGAATCGACAAAAAGAACAGGAGCTCGAGGAACAAGCCCAGAAAATCAAAAGACTTAAGGCGCGGAACGCAAGACGATGGCTATCCATCATCCTGCGAGGAATACTCGCGGTGACTGCAATCGTATTCGTCGGCATCCAGCTCTGGAACTGCAACGCCATCGTCTCCGAATACGTCGCATACATGATCCACACCGACAAAGAATCCCCGGTCGTCATCATCTCCTGGATGGCAACAAGCCTCGGAGAAGTCGTCGGCATCCTATGGGTCATCGCACGCAACCTCTTCCCCTTCCACGACAAACACCGTGACCGTGAAGCCGAAAAACAAAACCCAAAACAAACCCAACTGGAAAAAGACACCATGACATACATCGCCAAAGCATTGGCGGACAAAGACAACTGATAACAAACCGCCCCGGCGCTCGCAAGAGCGATCGGGGCGATTCCGTATATACGGCGGTAGAATCTAATCAAGCCGCATCGAGACGGCCGAACGAACAAAGAGGTTGGAGGCATGATGCCCGGAGAGCGCCAAGCTAAGCGGAAGGTGTCGATGCCCAGAACCATCGGTATGGTCATATTCCGGATTCTGGCAATCGGAGTATGGATATTCGCCCTGCTGATTTTCGTTGGCGGATTGAGCACTGATTTCCTGACATGCACCATAATCGCGCTAATCATCGCATTCGTCGGATGGATGCTGTGGGTCGTCGGCGACATGATCCACGACCCCGAGAAGATTCGAGCCGAACAACGCGCCGCCAGGGCCGCAAAAGACCCCAGCATCGTGCTGGACGAGGATAACGAACACGAGCGAAAACGAGCAGCCAATGGCCGCTGGGACGGACGCGCAAACCCCGGACATGCACAGCCCAATGATGAAACATCGCCTGCGCTCGCCGGCGTCGAGGTAGAGGATGGCGAAGCGTTGGCGTCGGCTCATCGAGAAACGGGACAAAGTTCTGCGTTGTCAAGGACGATATCGCCGTCGCCGATCATCATCCCGCCAAAAACTCTGTCAGTGTCGGTGACTCGGGAAACCGAAACCGTCTCCGGTTCATACCCTGCCACAATCTACGTCTACGACCCACGCCCCATACTCAAGCTCAAAGAGGGGCGTGCCGAAAAAATCAGCGTTGTTACCCGTCCGATAACGCTGAAAAGTCGACTTAACGGAAGACAATGGCGCAGCGGCGTGGATGATGGGTATGCGGTCGAATACAAAGGGAAACCGTTCGGCGTTCTCTTCAACCACATCGCGGTAATCCACATTCGTGCAATCCTTGAATCTGGCGCGAAAAATGTGGAACTCGTGGCCATGCGCCAAGGATGGTACCAAACAGGCGTTCCCGAAATCTACGTCATGGTGCCAACGCTGGAAGAGGCGAAGGAAAGCGAAACTGGCAACGCCTCGCTCAAGGAATACGAACAGCGACAAGCATATGGAGCGGATGTGGTCGCCGCAACGGCAATATTCCGCGTCTCGGAGAACAACTGGAATGGTCCTAGAATTCCCGACGAAGGGTTCATCGCTTTCGAGGCCACTGTCGAACAGCTACCGGTGCCGGAAGGATCGCAGGCAAAACCGCACTTTGCACTCAAAAGCGGAGGTGTCTTGCTCTCGGAAATAACGGCGCGGTCGACGGCCGCATACTTTGCATCTGAGCCACTTGTTGGCAAGCGATTGAAAATACTCGTCAGCCGCTACTACACCAGCCTCACCATAGAGGCCTACGAGATATGACAAAATACCCCGGCGCTCATAACGAGCGACCGGGGCGTTTTGTTTATTCGGCGACTGTGGGCTACTAATTATTGTGTATGGAATCTTCGGCCTTGATCCGGTCGGCCCATGCGTCGATGTCGATGTTCTCATGGTCACTCGAAGTTTCTCGGTTATCGGTAGCTTGGTAATCTTCGATGACCCCTGCGTCTTTTGTAAGGTGCTCGGCGTCGGCGATGATGGAAGAGAGCGGCATGCGCAATGCTTCCGCAATCTTCCTGAGTTGTTCATAGTCGGCGACTGTATTGAGCTCAAGGATGCGTCGGAGGGTGCCATAAGGCACTCCCGATTCGATAGCCAGTGATCGTGTCTTGAAATCACGTACGGCCATAGCTCTCTTGATTGCGATTGAAAGCGCCTTTGATTCAATCGTCGCGGTCTTCTTTCCTGTTGGCATGTGAGACATTTTACTTACATATGAAGCATTCTTGTTTCATATGAGACACGCCGTGTTTTGAAGAGCGCAATCTTGGTTTTATCATGTCTCATATGAAACAATATTTGCTTGAAAACAGGCATTTAGGGATTGCAATAAAGCAGGTCCTCAATGAGTCAGGAATGACACAAGTTATGCTCGCTGATCGGGCAGAAATTCCTCGGAACACGTTAAACCGCAAAATCAATGTCGGTGTTTTTAACTTTGACGAGCTGCGCCGCATTGCGGGCGTGACGCATCGTCCTCTGTCCTCAATCATTGCCATGGCTGAGAAGCTCGACACCGCCGAAAACACCATTCCAGCGCTCGCCGAAAGCGAGATGGCGTGATGTCATTCAGATTCACTGTCAGCCTCTTTGAAGCTGATCGGGACGCCGGGAGTCCAGATGCAGCAGACATCACGGCCATCCTCAGGAAGAGTGAACGCGAGCCCGTGGTGCTTTCCCTCTCTGACGATGGACATGAGAGTGTCCGCCATCTTCTTGAACTTCGCATCGGAGACCGGCCCGAGCCGATGTCCGTTGAAGTGAACGTACCACGATGGCGTATGACGTTCCCCGTCCCTGACCGTTTCACTGCTCGAACGTTCTTCCAATGGCTCCATTTCATTCTTCCCTTCGTTGGGCTGGTTGCTTGGTTGGCGCTTTCCAATCTAGCCCGGCGAAGGGATACCCCAGACCACAAGAAGATGTGATGGTCGAGAAGTACATCGAAACATTGCCGTTCACGGCATCCGTGTTCGTCGTGGCCTTGACAATCGTTGCCGTATTAGTGGCTGTCTTCCTTCTGTTCATGCGCCTCTTGGATGATCACCCCATCGTGTTCGTCATCGTGATGGTCGTGATCACGTTCCTCGTATTCAATTTCCTGCTCTCATTGGGAGGAGTGGCATGATGTCCAGCAAGGATTCAATGGCGTTGGCCGTCGGTCAGGCGATGCTTGATCGTATTGCTGCGTCTGCTCCCGAGCTCAGTGGTGTAGGCGACATGGACGGTGACGTCATACCCGCCGACCCCGATGTAGACGAACCCGGCACTGGAGTTGAGCCTGTCGATGGAACGCTGGTCTTCGACTACCTTCTGCGTGAACAGCTCGTCCTTGAGCGGGATCTCGCCGAACGCGGGTACTTTATCGACGATCCTGTCCATGATGGTCTGGTCTTCGTGACGGACGAACACGTGAACGTCAGATGCTTCGTGGGGGCAGTCGTTGAGCAGGAAGACGGTCGACGATTCGCCATCGAATTCACCCCGCCATTTGTAGACCGTCTGATCCGCGGTAACGCTCAACGCCCTCTGGCTGATCGCATTCGCGTCTGCGCTTATCTCGTTCGCCTTGCCGGCAAGACGGTTGGCCTCCTCGGCGACCCCCTTCGCGTCAGCGGCGATCCTGTTGGCTTCCTGCGCAATACGGTTCGCCTTCTTCGCGAGCAGATTCGACTTGCCCGTCTGGAACAAGGCGAAGACGCCGCAACCGCCGCCAAGCAGACCGACAAATCCACCCAAACCACCGATACCCGACCAAACCCACTGCAAGAAGGAAACCAGACCACCCATAGGCACGATTCTACGGTGACAGCATCCAAGGAGGTGGCGTGATGAGTGGCCAACCTATCATCTTCGACTTCACCGTAAGCATCGGGGGCATGACCGCGCCGATCGCGCGAGTCACCCTCGACGGTGCCGGAGAACAGGGCAGCAGCCTTCTGAGCCTTCAACTGGCCGAAGACATACCTGACTTCGTCCGAAGCATGAGCAGCGCCGCCGCCGACCAGATCGGCAAAGCGCTCCTGATGGACGCCAAAACGGACGCGGGATTCCTGCCATCCATCACACTCGCCGACTACCTGCCTGAGGGGGTGACCATCGATGCGAACCCCGAAGAAAAAGCATGACGGTGAAATCATCGCGCTCGCCGTCATCATGCTGCTCGCCCTCGCATGGCTGCTCACCCACGAAGGCTGCTCCCACCCGATCGGCAACACCATCGCACTGGCCATCTATCTCGGCAGTGGCGTACTGCTCGCACTCCCGTGGGCGATCGAAAAACTCGAACCATACCTCACCGAAAGCGAGGACCAGCAATGAACGAAACCAAGATACTCGAACACGTGGCCCTCATGACCAGACTCAACGAGCAGGGAGTGCGCGCCGAAACCACGAAACAGACCCGCAAGGCGCTCGCCGACCAATACGGCGTGCGGATCCCCGTCAACCAGACACCGCTCAACGAACGTGAATCCTGGACGCTGAACTCGGCCGCGAAGGTGTGGAACATCGACTATCACGCACTGCTCATCGCCGCGAACAACGGCACTCTCACCACATTCCGTCCGCCAAGCCGACGGGGAACCAGAAGCTGGCGACGTGTCACCCGCAAGGCGATGGAGGAATTCATCGCCCAATTCGAGGAATAGGCATGTGCGACAGAATCATCCGCGTCACGGGCCTGATCCTCGCGCTCACCGGCCTGGCTCTCCTGCTGGTCGGGGCCCACGAGGGCAGAGGAGAGCCGATGCTCGGCGGCATGTACTGCTTCACCGTCGGCGTGCTGCTGCCATCCACCACATACCAGGAAGATCCAGACCAAGAAGACCAGGAAGAACCGAAGGGAGACTGATTTGGCCAAAGACCCAAGCATCTCGATCATCAGGGGCCGATTGGCCGCTGACCCGGAATACCGGACCACGGGCAACGGGATACCGGTCGTGAACCTGCGCATCCTGTCCAGCGGCTGGGAGAAGGACACGGCCGGCAACCCGGTCGATGTCACGCCCACCAGCTGGCAGTGCGAGGCATGGCGCGAACTCGCCGAACACATCGTGGCATCGCTCGGCAAAGGAGACCAGGTCATGGCCACGGTACGCCCACAGACCAGCAAGTACGAGAAACGCGACGGCGGCACCGGCTGGTCCACACGCTGGGTCATCGAAGACATCGGACCAAGCCTGCAACGCGCCACCACCGCCATCACCCGCATCCAGCGAGGCCAACACGCGACGCCGCAGCCGCCGCAGTCCGGCGAATACGGCGAATATACGGCACCAGCCAATGACCCATGGACCAATTAAGGAGCATCATGACCACGAAATACACGACCGAGGAAGTCAAGCAGCTCTACAGCATCGCCGTCGACCAGGGATGGGACGCGCTGGAATCCAACGAAAAGATAGCGGTCGGCCGATACTGCCGCAAACACGGCATCAACCGTCCCGGCCTCGAGCCCCAGACGGCGCCATCGCCACTGCCCGAACAGGCCACCGAGACGCCGGCACCACAACCAGCCGAGGAAACGCAAAGCACGCAAACCCAGACCGAGACCGGCGCCGAACCGATCACAGGCGAACAGTATTTCAAGCATCTCGGACTGGGTTCGGCGGAGTCCGTGGAAACGGAGATCAGCAAGCTCGAAACACCCCAAACAGGCGATGTCACCGCATCCGACACCGATCTGGAACTGCTGCGCAGCGTCCGGTTCATCGAACGCTGGCCCGACGACATCGTGACCACCCCTGCGCGAACCGCCAGCAAATGGAAGCGGATCGCGCAGGCATTGCGCCGATTCCCCGACCGTCCGGTCATCGTCGCCGAAGGCAAAAGCCGTCGCTGCGCCCTCGAACTGCGCCGCCGCCTGCGCAACGCGAAATTCGTCGGCTTCCAGCCCAAGGGCTCATACCGGGTGGAAATCGCGCCCGACCGCCGCCACAAGGACTGCTACGTCGTCATCGCACAATATCGAGGAGCCGAACAATGAACGGCAACGACAACAACGGCCAACCGCTCGACATCATCGTGCAGGGCACGCCCATCACCAAAGGCAGCGTCCAACCATGGCGAACCAAACACGGCAAAGCGGTCAGCGTCGACGCAAGACTGCAATCCTGGGAAGCCGCGATCCGCGGCACGGCCGTCAGCATGATGACCGCCAGCGGACTCAAACCCTACGACTGCCCAATCTCCATCACCGGCGAAATCCGAGTGCCCCGAACCGACAAGCTCCACGACCTGCCCGCATGGCAGACCGCGAAAACCTCAGGAGGAGGCGACCTCGACAAACTCCAACGCGCCATCGGCGACGCGCTCCAAACCACCAACAGCCGATACCCCGGCCGAAACCGCGAGGGAGTGATCTCCAACGACAGCCGCATCATCCACTGGCAGATCAGCAAACGCTACGCCGACGAAACCCGCCCCGAAGGCGTCTACCTGACCATCCGACCCATCAGCACGCCGGAACTGCCCGACTGGCAACCCGCAACCCCAGCCGGGCGAACCATCCACGACAACCTGCAACGCCGAAGCCAACGCCTCGCCGACATGCTCCGCCAACACCCCCACGACCGAAAGGACACCACCAAGTGAGCAAACACAAGCACCGCCGCCAAACCATCGAACACCAACGACAGAAAGCCCGCCGCAAACGCCGACCCCACACCATCAACCAGGAACCACAAAACTACGAGAACCGCGAGAACCAATGAGCACCATCATCAACACCACAGGACACACCACCGGCATCACTTTGACCGACGCCGACTGGAACACCACCCACATCGAAAACGGAGACAGCAGAATAACCATCCTCGCCCACGCCGACGAATACCCCCAACTCGTCGCCGACCTCGCACTCCACCTCACCACCATCACCCCAAACCCCGGTATCCGACAAACCGCCCAAGCACTCGCCGAAGCCATCAACCAAGGAGCGTGACCCGCACGAAATGACCCCCACCATCACCCTCATCGACACCACCCGACTCAAGCCGAACCCCAACAACCCCCGCAAGAACATCGGAGACATCACCGCGCTCGCCGACAGCATCCACGCGCACGGCATCCAGCAGGAGCTCGTGGTCACCCCGATCGCCGATTCAACCGATTACAGGGTGGTAATCGGCCACAGGAGGCTCGCCGCCTCCCAACAGGCCGGACTCGCACAGGTGCCATGCCGGATCATGGAACTCTCGCCCAAGGACGAACGCGAGCTCATGGTCATCGAGAACACGCAACGCCACGACCTGACACCCATCGAGGAAGCCGACGCCTACCAGGGACTGCTCGACCTGGGCAGCAGCATCGAGGACATGGCCGAAAAGACCGGCCGCAGCACCGACTTCGTGCGCCGCCGCCTCAAAATCGCGGGAATCCCACGCCTCACCCGAGCCCTCGCCAAGGACTTCAACCAACTGTCACTATCCGACCTGGACGTGCTCGCCGAATTCCAAGGAGACGAAACCACCCAGCAGGAACTCGCACGCCAGGCCGGAACCAACAACTGGGACTGGACGGTACGCAAAGCCCGCGAGGAACGCAAGGGAACCGTGTGGATGAACAAGGCGCTCGACTACCTGCACCGCGCCGGACTCAAAACCTGCCAAGCACCCTCGAACTGGTGGAATGACGCGCCGGAAGGCTACCAATACTCAACCTGCATCACCAACATCCAAAACACCAGCTTCGAAAAACAATGGCAGAAGCTCATCGGCAACAAGCCGAACATCGACGCCATCATCGGCCTTGACGAAACCGCCCACAGGACCATCGTCTACGAACGCATCCCCCAAGACCAGATCGACAACGCCAACCGGGCGAAACAAGCCGAAAAACAACGCCGAGCCTACGCGCGCGAACAGACGAAGAAGGCACGGGAACTGCACGATGCCAGCCAAGCCCTGCGAGCCGAATGGATCCATAAAACCCAGAACACATGGAAGAAACCCATGATGCAACAGGCCCTCCTGCACCTGGTAGACGGCGAAATCCTCGGCAATGACGAATACCGGTTCCCCGCAGGCTCCGGCGACATCAACTGGTCAGACAAGACCATCGCCGCCTACAACCGCATGACCACGCCACTGCCCATCACCGGCAAAGACCCCGACAACGGCATCTGGCACATAACCACAGGCAAAAACCTCGACGAACTCCGCCGACGAGCCCGCACAGACAACACACGCCAACTCCAACTCATCCTCATCCTGCTCGCACGCCGCGAAGCCGACATCAACCCCGGAGCATGGACCAACAAAAACCAGCTGGACAGCCTGCAACACATCAACGACTACTACCAAGCCCTCGAACTGCTCGGATACAAGCCCAGCGACGCGGAAACACAGGCGCTCGCCGGCAGTCTCATCGAGGTCATGAAGGAAGGAGACGACCATGACGACGATAACGATGCCGAGTAGACGCCAGACGGCACGCCAACGCTGCAAATGGGCGGCCGCGTGCGGCGAACTCGACGCCATGGGAATGCTGATCGACCAGCTGGCCACCAGCGCGGGCCGGCTGCGCGACCAAGGCGCTCCCGAAGACGTGCTCGAAGACCTGACCATCACGCTCGCCCGATTGCGTGAAACCCGCAAGGCAGTGTCATCGGCCAGCCGACGACTGTGGACCCGAGTGGAGGACATGCCATGAGACGCCAACGACTCTCGCCGACCATGACCGAAACACTGATCGCCATGCTCAACCGCAACGCCTACCCCGCATACGAAAACAATTCGCGCACCTTCGCCAGCCTGGAGGAACGCGGACTCATACAACCCGACATCGAGGGCAACTGGAGCCTGACCGACACCGGCCACCAGACCGCCCTCAAACTACTCAAGAGGTGACATCATGAGCTCACTGCTATACGGGCGGGCGAAAAGAATCAAGGTCGGCGACCGCTCCGCCAAACTCTTCCTGTTGATCCTGTGCGACTACGCGGACGAGAACAACCGCGCATGGCCAAGCATCGACCGGCTCATGGCCGAAGGCGAAGCCAGCGCAAGCACCGTGCAACGAGCCCTGCGCTACCTCGAAGACCACGGGCTCATCACCCGAGACGAAGACTACGGCACCCGCTACCGCGCAGACCGAAGCCCCTACGTCTACCACATCACCCTCGACGGCCACAACCACGTCGAATACAAAAACCGTAAAAACAAGCAAACCACGAAAAAACGGGGTAGCACCAGTGACACCCCGTCAGATTCACGGGGTAGCACCCATGACACCCCGCAACCCAACCACGGGGTGTCACCCATGACCACACGGGGTGTCACCCATGACCATCACGGGGTGTCACCCATGACGCCACGGGGTGTCACCCATGACACCCAATCTCTTAAAGAACCATCATTAGAACCACCAAGAGAGAGTACGCGCGCACAAAAAACAAAAACAACCATCGAACAAACGTTCGACTCCCGCAAACAGGCACTCGCCCTCTACCAGCCGACACCAGACCTCACCGCGCTCGCCGCCGGCTACGGACTCGACCCCGACTGGGAGCTCGAAAAATTCAAGGACACATGCCGCGCCAACGGAAAAATCCCCTACGACCTCGACGCCGCATGGCGCAACTGGGTCAAACGCGGCCGCGAACTCAACATCGGCACCCCGACCGAAACCACGACCACAGCCACCGACCAAGCCACGGAACTCGAACGCCGAGCCCGCAAACTCCTCGACACCAGCACACCACTCAAAAACCGCCAACCCGACGACGGCGAGCGCCTGCGCTGGCTGCCACACGTCACCCGCCTGCTCGCCCAAGGCACCGACGCGGCCCGCATCGTGGAACTCCTGTGCCAGGCCATCGACCGGGGCGAACTGGACGAGGCCGCATGATGGGCAGCGTGCAAGCCACCATCGACTGGCGAACCGCCACGCCGGAAGAGCTCGACGGCCACCGGTGCATCATCACCACCGTGGACGGCACGATCATCGACGGATACCTCAAAGCCATCCCGCCCTTCACCCCCGAATACCAGCTCACCCGGTTCGTGCTCCACGACCGAGACCTCTGCCTCGGACAACTGCGCATCCTGTCCCTCAACCCCAAACACGGCACTGCAATCCTCCAACCACACATCCGCAGCCTGACCGTCACCCGACAAACCAAACAACCAACCAACGAAAGGAATCCGCAATGAACAACGCGGACATCACCAGCCTCATCCACCAGGCACTCGCCGCCGACTGCCAGATCACCATCACCCTCACACCCAAGAACTACATCACCGACGATCAGGCGGAAACGGAGGATAAGCAGTGAACCAGCGAATTACATTAGCCAAACGCATTCTCGCACTGGCCGCCATCATGTTTTGCATCACCGCGCTCGCAGGCTGCGAGGGCACTCCCATCGACTCGTCGGCCGACAAGCACACTGAAGCGGTCACGCAGAGCGAATGCTCCACCTACAACGCCCAGTGGGAAACCTGCACGATCACCATGCCGGACAGCCGACGCGTGACCTGCATCGCACACAACAGCAACGCCGGCATCTCCTGCGACTGGGCCCACGCGGACGGAGCCGACAAAGGATGGACGGAATGAGCGTCAAGCAGTCCATCGAAATCGAAACCAAAAACCACACCACGCTCATGATGGGGGTCACGCCAGCAGGACAATTCAAAGTCCGCTTCGACCACTCGATAGAACATGAAATCGATTGGCATGACGTACAGGAACTCAACAAGTTCCTCACACAAGTCCTCGACCGAGACATACCGGAGGAACCCCAATGGCAATCCTGAAACACACATACAAAGTCGCCATCACCCGCACCAACATCGGATACGACATCGTCATCAACGAATTCGCCACCGACGGCACCCACCGCGAATACGAACGACGACACCACGCATGGGCCCTAACCAGCCACGGAGCCGACCGCGCAGCCCAACGACTCATCAGCCGCATCAAACGACAAAACCAGCGAGACGAACACCCACGCGAATACACCATCGAATAGGACACTGATGAACCACAAGCCAAACCGATTCAACGACATCCTCACCAACATCGTCACCGGCGTCACCATCACCGCATGGGGAACAGCCGTCATCCTCCTGCTCATCAAACTCGCCATATGGGTATTCCAATAACCCGCAAGACGACACCAGGCATGAGACAATGGACACGGGCCTGATGCCAACCACACGCAACCAACACACCACCAAGACCAGAGGGGCATCATGGCATCAACCACCACCGCCAAACGATTCCACCACGACCTGCGCTCGCTGGCGGACGGTTACGGGGTGCTGTGCCTGATCGCCGAACGCAAGGCCAGCGTGATGCCCCGCCACTCCGGCCACGGCACGAGGAGCGTGGCGCCGATCCCGTTGAATCTGGGCGCATGGCAACTCAGACAGGACATCGACCGGCTCGTCGAATCACTGGCCACGGCTATCGGCCTGCGCTACCGGCACATGGACACGGTCTCACTGCTCAAGGGCATCATGCGCTACGAGCCACGACTCCTGAACCGGCCCGACATGCCCGCCATCGTGGAACTGACCCGACAGGCCGTCATCAGGCTCGACCGCACACTCAACCCGCCACCGGAAACCAAAATGATCGGCTGGTGCCCAGCCTGCGGGTTCGAACTGCGCTGCGACGAACTCGAACTTAAATCCGGGTACAAGGCATGCGACAGATGCTCCGGAGAATACCGCATCAAAGACATCCAACGCGCCAGCATGCTCAGACTCGCAGTCGGAGAATCACGAGGAACAGCAGCCGAAATCAGCCGCCTACTACAACCATGGGGCATCGATATCAAGAGCAACACAATCTCACATTGGGGCGCTCGCGGGCTTATCCAGCCGGTGGGAATGGACGGCGAGCGCCCGGTGTTCCTGGTGTGGGATGTGTGGCAAGCGCATGTGCGCAAGGATGGGTGATCGGTGAATCTGTTCACGGGATTTGACAAATGCGAACTGTCCACGTATACATGTCTATAGTTGGTCATTTCCATGAGATCATGGAGGTGGCCTTTCGTATATCTCCTCGAAATTCTTCAGGGTCGGCGCATGAGTTCCAACCGTACGCATAACCGTGCTTTCGAGAAAGCCAAGCAGGCGTTCTTCGAGGAAGGCAAGCGCCTGGACTCCGAGGGAAGCCCCGCCGCCGATTGCTGGATCTGCCACAAGCGCATCGACTACAGCGTGCCGCCCGGCACCACGGACGCGAGCCATGAGCTCGACCATTATTACCCGGTGCGCGACTATCCAGACCTGCAGGACGATCCCGCAGGCTTCCGCCACTCACACCGCAAATGCAACCGCGAGCGCGGCGCCGGCCAGCCTCGGCTCGATCTGGGCGACGTCATCCCCGCCTGGTGGTGATGAGCTACATACGAAAGGACTTGCGTCATGGACAACGACCACAGCATCTGCCAACGATTGGCCATGATGCTCGACGAGGATCCGTCATGCACGATACTGATCATCGGCCGATACATGGCACCGGTGCGCGCCGAATACAACAGCGTCCGGCATCTCGTGCGCAAGGCCAAGCTCCGTCCAACGATCGCCAACAACGGCCACCTGCGATCGGTGACCGCGCAGCAAGGCAGGCTTGAAGCTTTCGCGCCCATCGGTCCGGCCCGTGGGCGTCGCGCCAGCGCCGTGCTGCATGTCGGCGAGCGCAATGAGCACATCGACATGGTGCTTGACTCGTTCCGCATGTCCGGAGCGATCGTTTACACGTCGTTGGGTGTGTGATTGCCTCGCCGGTGGGGTAGGGGAGTGCGGATTTGCAGACCGATGTCGGTAGGCCCACCCTCCCGCGCGCACTTTTCCTCTCTCTCCGACCTGGCCACCCTATCGCGCGCGAGGGCTCGGAATCGGCTTTATTCCGCCGTTTCTGAGGGGCGTATTTTTACTGGTCTTTTCCGGTTGTTTTCCGGTGGCTCGGTTTGTTTGGTTGGTAATTGGGTTGTTTTTGCCGCCAGTTCGGCTGATTGGGGGTTGATTATGAGTGCTTCCAAGGATCAGCGGGCTCTTGACATGTTCATGGGCGCCGAACCGTTGCAGAAGATTCGTGACGAGCTTGGTTTCAAGACCGTCACGTCGGCCGAGGCGGCGATACGCCGTGCCTTGGCCGAGAAGCGCAAGGGCAAGGACTACGACACCGAACGCCAGCTCGAGCTGGAACGCATCGACGCCATGTTCAGGATCGAATACCCCTTGGCCAAGCAGGGTGATTCCGCGGCCATGAGCACGTGCCTGTCCCTGAGCGAGAAACGCATGCGCCTATTGGACAAGCCTGGCGATCATGAGGGCATCACCGCCAGCTATGAGGCGACGCTCAAGGCGCTGGCCATCACCGACGCGGATTCCGCTTTGGTGGCGACCGGACGGGCGGTGGCCCGGCAGATCGACTACGCGCTGCGCCACGGTCAGGGGCAGGAGGTCACCAAGGCCCTGTATCTGGTGCCTCACCTGATGAACGTGCTGCGAGAGCTCGGCGCGACGCCCGCGGCGAGGAAACAGCTCAAGGAGTACGCCGGCGCCGCAGCGGCCGAATCGGACGGCGAGCCGGTGGACGAGCTCACGGCGTTCCGTCGCCGCAAGTTCGGCATCTAGACCTGGGAGGATCGGAGCAGCCATGTCGAAGCATTACGGCCGCACCGAACCGAGGCTGTGGACGAAGCCGCTGCGCGAGCTCACCCCGGACACATCCTTGGGCTTCGAGGTCATCGACTACGCTCGCCAGATCCTGCACATCGAACTCTACCCGTGGCAGCAGTGGCTGCTCATCCACGCGTTGGAGCTGTTGGAGGACGGGATCACCTACCGGTACCGGCGCATCATCGTGCTCGTCGGCCGGCAGAACGGCAAGACCCTGGTGGCCAGCGTGCTCGCCTCATGGTGGCTGCACGTGGACAGCCAACGCCACCCCGACCGCGTGCCCCCGTTGAGATTTAAAATCGTCGGCACCGCACAGAACCTCGACATCGCCCGAGAACCATGGAACAGCGTCAAACTCTGGTGCGACCCCGAACCCGAAACCATCGAGGAACAGGCCGCCGCGATCCCCACCCTGCAGGCCGCGACCGCCAAAGTGAGCGACACGAACGGCAAGGAATACATCAAAAGCCGTGCGCTCGCCGTCTACGAGATCCGCGCCGCGAAGAACGCGCGAGGCAAGCCGGCAGCCCGAGTCATCATGGACGAATTGCGCGAACAGAAGGACTGGGCCGCATGGAACGCGCTGAGCCCGACCATGAAGAGCTTCTGGAACGGCCAACTCTGGGGCATCAGCAACGCCGGCGACAGCACCAGCGTGGTCCTCATCCAACAGCGTGACGCGGCCATCGAATTCATCGACGCCTGGCACCGCACCGTCGAATCAGGACTCATGGACGCCGCCGAATACGCAGGCCGCCACGACTGCTCCCTCGCCCTGTTCGAATGGAGCGCCGAGCCCGACTGTCCAAAGGACGACGTGGAGGCGATACTCCAATCCAACCCGTCCATCGGCTACGGATCCCAGACAGTGGAAGGCGTGCTCGCCGACATCCCCGGCATGACCGACGCCGGATACCGGACCGAAGACCTCTGCCAATGGGTCACCGCGAAGGTCGAAGGCTACATCGACGTCAACGATTGGACGAACACCTTGGCCAAACCATTCGACATCCGAATCCCCACCGGTGCACGCACCGTGTGGGGAATCGACGTGAGCGTGGACCGCTCGCACAGCTGGATCGCCGCAGCGGTGTTCGACGCCAACGGCAACCCGGTGGTCAGCCTGCGCGAACGACGCAAAGGCCTGATGTGGGTGCCCGAATACATGCAGCATCTGGCCAAGGAATCCGGCATGTGGGAGGTCGCCATCCAATCCAAAGGATGCCCCGCCATGGAATTCATCGAACCACTGAAGCAGCTCGGCTTCACCGTCCATGAGATCGACGGCAGCCACATCGGTCTCGCGACCGGACGCCTGCGAGACCGGGTGCGCGAACACCGGCTCATCCACGCGCCACAGCCGCTCGTGGACCAGGCCATCGAAGGCGGCGTGACCAAGGTCATCGCCGAAAACGAGGCATGGGACCGGCGCAGATCGATCGTGGACATCAGCGGCGTCGCGGCGATCACCGTGGCCCTCTACGGGCTCGAAACCTGTGAGCCGCCTGAACCCGAACACAGCGCATACGAAACCTACGACCTCCTCACCTTCTGACGAAAGGAACCGGCATGTTCGAACGACACCCACTGCGCCGATGCATCGGCAAACGCATCGTCGCCCGCATCGACAACGTCACCTGGCACGGCACACTCGCCGCCTACTCCTGCGAATGGCTGGAACTCAAAAACGCGAGCGTCGTGGACAACATCACCGGCGAAACCAGCGCCGACGGCCTGATCCTCCTGCCCGAGGAACGCATCGACTTCATCCAGATTACGGAGGCTGACTGATGGCCGGCCTGTATTTCGCCCACAACGGCCTGCTCAACGACTGGGCCGCATCCAACGGCATCGAAGTCGTTGACGCGGGCCAGCCCCTGCTCTCCTACGACGCCACCCCGGACGGCGAAGGCGTGAAAAGCCACCCATTGCGCGAAGTCACCGATTTCATCGCACGCATGATCAGCAGCCTGCCCCTCAAGGTCTACAAACGCGAGACGGACGGCAGCCGAATCCGGGTGCGCGAGGGGCCATTGGCCACGCTCGTCGCCAACCCGAGCGGAAACCCCGCAATCCCACCCAGCGCATTCTGGTACGCGCTCATCCAGGACGGACTGCTGGACGACCGGTACCTGGCCATCATCGACCAGACGGACAATGGCCTGCGATTGAAACGCATCCCCGCACGCCGATGGCGACCCACCGTCGATGATTTCGACGAGCCCACCGGCGCGAAGGTGTGGATCGACCCCGCCAACCCCACGAAATTCGACATCCACACGGACGGCATCATCATGAACGTGGGCTACGCCTTCGCCAGCGGCAAAGGAGAACCCAAACGCCGCCGACTCCGGGAAATCCTCGATGAATACGATGCCAGCCTGAAGTACCGCGCTGAGGTCAACCGTCACGGCATCCGAAGCCCCATCGTCATCGAACGCGACAAGCCATGGCCCGACTCCACCACCCGCGAACGCTTCCAACGCGGCATGAAGCAATTCACCAGCGGCGGCAGCGGAGCCGGAGGCGGAATGCTCCTGGACGACGGCATGAAGGCCACCGCGCTCAACGGCTTCAAACCCATCGACGTGGACGACCTCAACGCCCGAGACAAGGTGAAGATCGACGTGGCCAACGCCTACGGCATCCCACCCGAGATCATCGGCATCAGGGAAGGCAACTTCAGCAACCTCAGCGCCTTCAAGCAAATGTTGTACGGCACCTACCTGGACCCGTACATCGTGCAATTCGAACAGACGCTGAACCTGTGCCTGCGCGACAGACTGCAGACCTACGACAAGGGCCTCTACCTCGAATTCGACCGCGACGCCCAACTACGCGGCGACCCCGAAGCCCAATACAAGGCACTCGTCACCGCCACAGGCAGACCCATCTTCACCACCAACGAAGCCCGCGAACTCCTCAACAGACGAAAACTCAAGGAAGGAAGCGGGCTCGTCACCCCGCTCAACGTGCTCATCGGAGGGCAAACCAGCCCCAACGACGGGCAGACCGAAAGCAGGGGAGACGCCCAACTGCCAGCCAACGAACCCGAGAAAGGACAACCATGATGCTGACCAAGACCATCCGCACGCCGGTCAAGGCCCTGACCAACGAGGAAGGCGAACCAACCGGATTCACCGGATACGCCGCCGTGTTCGACAACATCGACCTCGGCGGCGACAAGATCATCAAAGGCGCGTTCTCCCAAACCCTCGCCAGCCGATACCCCGAATCCGGCGCGGGAATCCCCGTCTACTGGAACCACGACACCGACGACCCGTTCAAGAACCTCGGCCTGACCACCAACGCCATCGAGGATGAACACGGCCTCAAGGTCGAAGGCGACATCGACGTCAGTACGGATATCGGCAAACAGGTCGCCAAACTCCTCAAGGAGAACCGCGTCAGCCAGATGAGCTTCGCGTACAACGTCGAAGCAGGCGCATGGGTGGACGGGCAGAAAAACGACGACGGCACCTTCACGCCCGGCTACTACGAGCTGCGTCAACTTGATCTCTTCGAGGTCTCCATCTGCCCGATCGGCATGAACCAGGCCACCGAAGTCAGCGCCAAGAAGGCACTGCTCGGCCTCGACCCCGACCAGCAGCCCCACGACGAGCCTTCCACCCCATCCACCCCGCGCCTGGCCGACGGCATCCGCCGCCTCCGCCTCCTCGACATCCAATAACCAACAGAAAGGAACCCTGATGCAACTCAAGCAGGAAATCGCAAAAATGAAAGCCGCCGCAAAGGCCATCATCGACAAGGCCAAGAACGAAGGCCGAGACCTCACCGCCGACGAACAGAAGAAATTCGACGGCTACTGCACCAAGGCCGAAGCCCTCCAGCAGATTCTGGACAACGCAGAATCCAACACCAAGCGACTCGACGGCATCCTCACCGGCGACACCAAGGGCCTGGGCGAAGCCGAAAAGACCCCTGAAGAACTCGAAGGCCGAGACCTCGGCCAACGCTTCGTCAGCGGTCTCGCCTACAAGGCCTGGCACAAGACCGCCGACACGCTCGGCACCGGCGGCGCCATCCGCATCGACAAGACCCGCATCGGCACCATGGACGAATACTTCCAGGCCAAGGCCGGCAACGCCATCGGCACGCCCATCGCCCACCTGCAGCCCACGCGCGTGCCCGCGGTCGACCTGGTCAACCGTCCCGCCATCACCCTGCTCGACCTCATCAGCCGAGGCAGCACCAAAGGCGACTTCGAATACCTGCAGATCCTGAGCGTCACCCGCAACACCGGCATCATCCCCGAAAACACCGGCGACGACGCCACCGACACGCAGAAACCCCAGTCCACGTTCGCCACCGCGCTCGCCGACGCGAAGGTCTACGGCTACGCCGACGGCTACACCGTCACCAACCAGCTGCTCGAAGACGACTCCGCCATGGCCAGCTTCCTGCAGAACGAGTTCGACTATTCGTTCCAGCTCAAGCTTGCCGACATGCTGCTCAACGGCACCGGAACCAACGGACAGCCCAAGGGCCTGCTCAACACCACCGGCGTCCAGGCGGGGAACTGGGCCAAGGCCGACGACGAGGCCCGCAACCTCGTGGTCGCCATCCGCCAATCCCTGACCAAGCTGCGCAAGGTCGGCGCCACCGCATCCGCGATCCTCGTCAACCCCGAAGACGCCGAGAAGATCGACCTGATGACCGACGTCAACAAGCGATTCATGGGCAACGGCCCGTTCGGCATCGGGCCCACCACCGTATGGGGCCGCCCGCTCGTCGAATGCGACCAGATCGAAGCCGGCAAGGCCATCGTCGGCGACTTCCGACAGATGGCATTGCTCGACCGCAGCGGCCTGACCGTCGAAGCATTCAACCAGCACAAGGACTACGCCAGCCGCAACCTCACCTACGTGCGCGCCGAACTGCGCGCCGCACAGGTCATCTGGCGACCCGCCAACTTCGTCGTACTGGAGGCCAAGTGATGAGCGCCCAGCAGATCGCGATGCAAGTCATCAACGGCATCCGCTACCGCCCCGAAGACGCGCCACGCCACGCAACCCCCGAACCCACCATCGGAGACCCAGCGGCAGTCTCGAACCCCGAGCCCGAAACCCCGACCATCGAACCGGTGGCCGGCGTACTCACCGCAGACGAGGCCAAGGCCAACGCCAAAGCCACGAAGGCCACCAAAAAGGAGGCCTGAATGACAGCGGCACAATTCCGCACCGTCCAACAGGAACTCGACCCGACCACCGCAGTCGGCGAAATCGCCCTGTTCGACGCGGACGGCAACCCCCTCGACCTCTCAGGCGGAGGCCAGAAAATCACCAGCGTCAAAGCCACCGCGCTCGCCGCCGGCACGGCTCCCACCGCGACACTCGCCAATGGGGTGTTGACCATCGGCATTCCGGCAGGAGCCAAAGGCGCTCCAGGTACGGCCGGAGTCGGCGTGAAATCCATCAGCCTGACCAAGGACACCGACGGCAACATCACTGGCGGCACCGTGACCAAGACCGACAACTCCACCACGGCCATCACCGTGACCACGGCCTGATTCGGAAGGAGCGTCCACCATGCCAATCCCAGACATCGTAGTGGACAACCCGACAGTCGATGCCCAATGGTGGATCAAGGCCGCGCAAGGCTCCATCCGTCGCTACTGCGGCTGGCACGTCACCCCCGAAATCGATGACACGCTCAAAGTCGATGCCTATGGCGGCAGCATCCTCACGCTGCCCACCAAACACGTCAACTCCATCACGAGCGTCCTCGTGGACGGGCGCGAGCTCTCCGATCAGATTGATTGGAGCGTGGCCGGTACGATCCAGCTGAGGTCGGGCTCGTGGCCAGACCGCCCAGGTAGCGTCACCGTGAAGCTCAACCACGGGTATCCGCGCGACGAGGTGCCGGAAATCGCCGAACTGCTGCGCACCCTCGCCAAGAGGGCGCGCAGCCAGCCGGGCATCTCCAGCCAATCAGTCAACGGGGCATCCGTCAGCTATCTCACCTACGGGGGCACCACGCTCGGCGTGCAGCTCCTGCAAATCGAGAAGGACATGCTCGAACCCTACCGACTGAACTGGGGGCCACGATGAATTTCGAAGACAGCGTGCTCGGCATGGAGACCGGTCTCGGCATGAGCAGCCTCACTCCGATGATTCGACAACGTGCCAAACCGGTCATCGGCGACGGCAACCTCGTCTACGACGAGGACTGGTCGGATCCCGAAATCCTCCGATTCGAGGGATATCTGTACAGCCGGTCCAGCGTAGACTCCGCAGCCAGCGAGCCACGTGACCAGGGCACTGTCAGTGACAAGCAGCTCATCGTGCCGAATCATGCCATCGACATCAAGGTCCATGACCGCATCATCATCAACGGCGACACCTGGCGGGTGACCGGAATGCCGGCCGCCGACCAGAACCCGTTCACCGGTTGGCGGCCGACACTGGTCGCCGACCTCGAACAAGTGACAGGAGGCGGCTGATGGCCAAGATGGGCGACATCGACATGCACTTCAACCAGGCGTACTTCGACACGATCCTCAAGGAGCCCGGAGTCGACGGGCTCTGCGAGGAAAAGGCGAAACAGGCTTTGCAAATCGCCTCCGCCACGGCGCCCGTGGTCACCGGAAACTACCGTGACAGTCTCTACGTGGAACATGTCGAATTCAAGCATCGCAACGCCTGGCAGGTGGTCAGTAGCGAAGAGGACTATGCGATGGCCGTCGAAGCCAAACACCATACATTGGCCAACGCGATGAGGCGGGTGAAATGACAGCCATCGTACTGCCGGCCGACCTCAAACGGTGGGCCGTGAAGCATCTGCGCGAACAGCTCGGAAAAATGGGTCACGACGTGTCGATCGACACCAAGACGCCGAAAACCATGTCCTACCCGCTTACCAAGCCGCTCATCACGGTCGGCGAGCTCACTCCCACGAAATACGACCACGTGCAATGGGATCAGGAACTCGCCATCAACATCCGCGCCGGAACCCGCCAAAACGATAAAGTCTGCGACGACCTCTCACGCCTGATCGCGGGCATCCTCACGGATCCGACGATCAGTCAGGCCGAAGACAGTCCCATAACCAGCATCGAAGCGTGCAACGGCCCATATCCGATAGACGATTCCGTCGACGTGGCCCACTCGTATCTCACCGTCGAATACCACTGCGTCGGCGAAATACGCCAATAATCAACCTTCCAACTCAGAAAGGAAAACATCATGACAGCAGATGCCGAAGGCAACGACCTCGAAAAGGTCTTTATCCCGGTAACCGGCTTCCTCGCGGTCCAGCTCACCGGCGAACCCACATGGGTGGACCCCACGGAAGGCTCCGCCACACCGCTCGTGCTCCCCGAAGGCTACGTCAAGGTCGGCCTGTTCAAGCAGGACGGCGGCCCGCAGGACGGCGGCGACAAGGAAGACGACCTCGAATTCTTCCAGGAAGGCTACAAACTCGGAGGATCCAAGAGCCGCACCCTGCAGGTCACGCTCGCCGAATTCAACGACATCGTCCGCCAGCTCACCACCGGCAAGACCCCCGACACCAACGGCATGATCGTCGTCGACGGCGACAACGACGCGACGTTCCCCATGTTCGAGGTGCTGAAGGGCAAGAACGGCATGAGCCTGCGCCGCAACGGCCTCGGCCGAATCCAGACCGTCGAACCCGACCAGAGCACACGAGGCGAAACAAGCGGCAACGCCGTCACCTTCGACTGGATCCGCAACGACGAATGGGGCGGATTCTACCGCGAATGGCTCGTGGCCCCGAACACCCCAAAAGGCTGACGTCGGTGGCGGTCACCTCTGAAACTGGAGGAACGCTGCCGACGAACCTCAAAGCCGGTGCCACGCTCAAACTCGGAGCCAAAGCCACCTACACGGACGGCACCAACGGCATGGTCACCACCCAGGCGACATTCACATCACTGGACAAGACCATCGCCACGGTCAGCGGCAGCACGCTCACCCTCATCAAGGCGGGCACAGCCAAAGTCACCGCGACCGTCAACAAGGTGACCAGCGCCACAGCATCCATCACCGTGGCAGCAGCCGCTTAGCAATCGTCGCCCGCAACGCAGTCGGGTCGCTGCGGGCGACCCCCACCAAACCCGACACCCCATCAACCACAACCGAAAGGCACCCGACATGACATCCAAGACCGAAACCACCAGCATCCCCGAAATCGACTTCGACAGCTGGACGCCCGAACAGGAAGAAGCCGCGCTCAAGCAGATCGCCCAAGCCGCGAAATGCAAGTACGCCATCGGCGACAACCACTTCTACGGCCGTTTCCCCGACGGCACCATCATCAACCTGCCACTGAGCATCAGCCTCGAAGACGTCAACGAAATCAGCGAAGGCGACGTCGCCAGCGTCGACCAGTTCACCCGCCTCATCGAAAAAATCGCAGGAAAGGAAGACGCCGAGAAATTCCTCGCACAGCCAACCCCCTCGATGATCGACATGGCCAACAAATACTTCGAAATCTTCCAAAAACTCAACCAGCTCGTACTGGAAAAATAATCGCCCTCGCCCGGCTCCACCACGAGCACCGCCAACCGTTCGCGGCAACCCTCCGCGAACGGTACGGCATCAGCGCCAACCAAATCGGCAAAACCATCACCTACGGCGAAGCCTGGGACCTCGTCTACCAACTCCTGGACGACCCCAGCAACCCCCTATGCGCGGAAATCGCCCAATGGTCATACCCCGCACGCCTCATCGACCTCCTCCAGCTCGCCGCAACCATCGGCGACGGCAAAGCGGCCGAAAAAATCATGCCATGGACCATGGCACGACGCCAAAAACAAATCGACGCCGCGAAAGCCACACCAGAGGAAATCGACAAGGCGCTCGCCGAGCTGGACGAGGAAATCATCATCACCAACGTCGAAACAACATAGGAGAGGGAGTCACCATGGCGAGAATCGTCGGAACCGGCGCCGTCCGCGTGTTCCCGGTCATGACTGGATTCAAAAAATCCGTCAGCCAGGAAATGTCGGGCTCAGGCAGCCAAGGAGCCAAGAAATTCACGGACTCCCTCAAAGGCATGGGCAGCAAAGCCGGCAAACAGCTCGGCAAGGAATTCGGCACCACCGCCAAAGACGCCATGAAAAACGTCGGCGGCGACGAAATGAAACAACTCTCCAAGGACGTGGCCAGCGCAGCGGCGGCGGTCTCCAAAGCCCGAATCAAACAACAGACCGCCACCGCGTCCGCGATCCAGGCCGAAAACACCTACAACGCCGCAGTCAAAAAATACGGAGCCGACAGCACACAAGCCGCAGCGGCGGAACAACGCCTCGCCGCCGCACGAGAACGAGTCAAACTCGCCGACATCGAACTCACCGCCGCAACAGGCAACCTCAAATCAGCCCAAGAAGCACTCACTACAGCACAAAAATCCGCCGAAACACAAGCGAAAGCGCTCGCCGAAAGCAACAAGAGCATCTTCGCCAAATTCAAAGCCGGATTCTCGGACATCGATGCCGGCAAGGCCTCCACCGCATCACTGTCCACCGCGCTCGGCTCCCTCGCAGGAGCCATCGCCGGTCCGGCCGTCAACGCGATCAACAAATTCCGCGCCGGCTGGACCAACGCCAACATGGCCATGCTCGACGGCGCGGGATGGCTCGGCAAAGTCGGCGGAGCCGCCCGAACAGTCGCAGATGGCATCGGCAAGATAACCGCCCCATTCAAAACCGCAGGCGCGGTCGTCAAACAGTTCGGCAGCGACATCGCCTACGGCCTCGGCCAACGATTCAACAGCGTCAAGGCCACGGTATCCGACCTCGCGGCGAAAATCCCCGCACCATTCCGCAACGCCGCATCCACCGTGGTCAAAGGATTCAGCAGCGTCGGCAATTATCTCGGCGGCATCGGCTCCGCCGCCAAAGCCGTGTTCGGCAAACTCGCGCCCATCGCCCAAGGAGCCGCCAAAGGCGTAGGCAACGCATTCCTCACAGCCTTCCAAGGCATCGCCAGCAAAGCATCAAGCGCCATGGGAGCGGTCGGCAACGCGCTCAAAGGCGTCGCCACCGGAGCCGTCACAGTCGGCATCGCCGGCATCGGCACCGCGCTCACAGCAGGATTCAGCCGACTCAACGCCATAGACACCGCCTCGGCCAAACTCCGAGGCCTCGGCAACGACGCGAAAAGCGTCGACGCTATCATGGCCAACGCGACCGCCAGCGTCAAAGGCACCAGCTTCGGACTCGGCGAGGCGGCGACAGTCGCCGCATCGGCCGTGGCCGCAGGCATCAAACCCGGCGAACAACTCGAAACGATGCTCAAAGGCGTCGCCAACGTAGCCGCCGCCACCGGCGGAACCATGGAAGAAACCGGCTCGGTCTTCAACAAAGTCGCCGCCACCGGCAAAGCCTACACCGACAACATCAACCAGCTCTCCGATCGAGGACTGCCAATCTGGCAGGCGCTCGCCGACAAGCTCGGCGTCACCACCGACGAAGTGCGCGAGATGGCGTCGAAAGGCAAAATCGACTTCCAGACCTTCAGCGATGCCGCAGCGTCCGCAGCGGGCACCGTGGCCACCGAAATGGGCACCACAGTGCCAGGCGCGTTCGCCAACCTCAAGGCCAGCATCGGCCGTATCGGCGCGAACCTGCTCGATGGCGTGTTCGGCAAGCTCGGCCCTCTCATCCAAGCGGCCACCAAGGCGCTCGGACCCATGGAAGACATGGCCAAGGGCCTAGGCTCCGCCATAGGCGACGTGCTCGGCCCCGCCATAGACCGAGTCACAGGCTGGCTCACCAAGCTCGGAGAAGGGGCCGGAGGAATCACCGGCAAACTCTCCGGCATGAGCGGCGTCATCGCTCCGGTCGCCGCCGCCTTCGGAGCCCTTGGCCTGGGAGGTGTCGGACCGCTCCTGACCAAGATCCCGATCCTGGGCGAGGCATTCGGCGGTCTGGCAAATTCCCTGGGACTGATCGGTGGACCCGTGGGAGTGGCCGTGGCCGCCCTCGGCGGTCTCATCGCCACCACCCCGCGACTCAAGTCCGCTTTCGGAGCACAGCTCTCCGCGCTCTTCCAGAATCTGAAGAACACGCTCTCCGGCATGGGGCCAGCATTCGAGACGTTCAAGAAGACCCTGAGCTTGGCGTTCAAGGATGTCGGCCCTTCACTCATCGGGTCGTTGGAATCCGTCATCAACTCGGTCGGCGCGATCTTCCAGCAACTGATAGGTGTCATCCCGCAAATCGTCGAACCACTGCTGACCGGATTCGGCCAGATGGCGCCGGCCATCGGCCAGACACTGACCGCGATAGCGTCCGCAATCAGCGAGGTGATGGCCCTGCTGGTCCCACTGGTGCCGCAGATCATCACACCGCTGATGCAGGTGTTCTCGTCGCTGATGCCGGTCATCACCAACATCGTCAATGTGGTATTGGGCGCGATTCAGTCCCTGTTGCCGCCCATCACCACACTGATCGCCAACCTGCTGCCGGCCGTGTCGTCCATCATCTCCGCAATGGCACCGGTCATCACGGTGATTGGCGAAGCCATAGGCCAGGTCGTGACGGTCATCGTCAACCTCGTGTCCACGGTGCTGCCGCCAGTGCTGAATCTCATCCAGTCGCTGATCCCGCCCATCACCACGCTGATAACGAGCCTGCTGCCCCCGCTGGCATCCATCATCCAAGCTCTCATGCCGGTCATCACGACCGTGATGAACGTCATCGGGCAAGTGGCATCGATCATCGTCAACCTCGTGTCCACGGTGCTGCCGCCGCTGCTGGATGTGGTCAACGCGCTGATCCAACCGATTCTCAGCATGATCACCACCCTGCTTCCGCCACTGAACGCGGTGATACAGGCGCTCATACCGATCATCATGCAGATCGTGGCCGCCCTGGCCGAAATCATCGCACCGATCGGGCAAATCGTCGCCCAAATCGCCGGTGCGGTGATGCCCATCATCCAGCAACTCGGCTCCATCGTGCAAAGCGTCGCGAACCTCGTGGCATGGGCCATCAACTCGCTGCTGCTGCCCGCATTCAGCGCAATGGCACCGGCCGTCACCTCGGCGGTTGGCACCGTCAAGGCCGTGTTCAGCACAATCTCCGGCATCATCTCCGGCATCGTGAACGTCGTCTCCGGCATCATCTCCGGTAACTGGGGCCAAGTCTGGAACGGGTTCAAGCAGATCGTCAGCAGCGCGGTCAAGGGACTCGGCTCAATCGTCGGCGGCATCAGGGACACCGTGCTCAACGCGCTGTCCGGTGCCGGCCAATGGCTGGTCCAATCAGGCAAAGCCATCATCGACGGCCTGATCTCCGGCATCAAAGGCGCGATATCGGGAGCCAAGGATGCCGTCAGCGGTGCGCTGCAGTCCATCCGAGACCTGTTCCCGTTCTCGCCAGCCAAGGAGGGCCCGTTCTCGGGCAGAGGATGGGTGCTCTACTCAGGCCGCAGCATCACCGCCGCATTCGCCCAAGGCGTCACCGACAACGCCGGCAAAGCCGAAAAAGCGGTGCATGACGCCATGCAACGCGCACAATCCGCCGCCAACGGCGTCGAACTCGCCTACCGGTCCACCATCGGACGTACCGACACCGCCACTGCCGGATACGGCGGAGACCAACGAACCAATGTAACCAATATCACGCAGAACATCACCACCGTCCAGGACGATCCCCGCAAGCAGGCGCTCGCATGGGGCCGTTACGCAGGCAAGGCGTTCGCGGGAACAGGAGGAGTCTGATGAGCGCATACGATCTGACGCTCGGCACCGGACAGTCGGCCATCCGGTTCGACGGCGGTGCCGGCATCGTCGGCGCACGGCACGGCTGGGGCCTGCAGAACCTCACCGATTGGATGAGTCTGAGCGACGCCAAAAACGATGTCAATGAACGCGCCCTGCAGCACGGCGCGTTCGACCCCGGCCAGACCACGCGCCAATCGGCGCTCATCACCGCGACTGTCGCCTACGTGGGCAGCACCGTCGCGGAGCTCGAACAGGCGATATACGCGCTCAACGGCCTGACCGCAGAACCGGCAGCGCCCCTAAGGGCCACCTTCAGGGGCGCTGCCGGCGAAACCCACCGAGACATGACCAACATCGAGATCACGGTGCCATCGCATCGAGGACGAAGCCGGCTCTCCGACATCACAATCGACATGACCGCCATAGACCCACGCGCCTACGGCGCCGAATCCACCAACAGCACAGGCATGGCGGCGCACGGCGGAGGCCTGCGATTTCCCCTGACATTCCCCGTCAACTTCGGCACCCCCGGAACCGACGGACGAGTCAGGTTCACCAACACGGGCACCGCCACCACCTACCTTACGCTCGTCGTGACAGGCGGCATGAGCCAAGGATTCTCCCTCAAACGAGTCGAAACCGGCCAAACCATCACCATCAGCCGGCCCATCAACATGGACGATACGGTCACCCTCGAAACGTATTACGGCACCGTGCTGCTCAACAACCAGTCAAGCCTGAGCGGATTCCTCACGGAGTACGACTGGTTCCAATGCCCGCCAGGCGAAACCTGCACCGTCCAATTCACCCCACTCGGCACCGTCACCGGAACACCGACACTCACCATGACCGCAAGCCCCGCATGGTGGTAAACAAAAAGGAGAATCGATGAGAGTCAGAATATGCGACCTACGCACCGGCCGACGCATCCTCGACCTGCCCTACCTCAAAGCCGACTGGACCGGCGAATTCAACGGAGCCGAAACCGTCACCGCCACCGTCAGCGTCAACGACCGACGAATCCAAAAACTCGACCTCTACAACGCCTCCATACCCGGTCGCACCGCGCTCATCATCGAAGACCAAGGAGTCACCAACGGCGGCCCCATCTGGACCCGCCATTACGACCGCGACGCCGGCACCGTCGAACTCTCAGGCAAAGGCCTCTGGTCGTACTTCGACCACCGCACCCTCCTGCCACTGATGAAAGACACGGACAAGCTCACCAACAGCGACGGCACCGCCAACACCGGATTCGACACCAACATCAAAAACACCAGCTACCAGACCATCGCCAAACGATGGATCCAACAATCACTCACCTGGACCGGCGGCAACCTGCCCATCACCTTCGAAGACGACATGGCCGGCACCTACGAACGCAACATCAAAGGAGCAGAGCTCAAACTCATAGGCGACCTGCTCATTAACCTCACCGAAGTCCAAAACGGGCCCGACATCCGATTCCAACCCCGCCTCACCACAGACGGCCTCGGCTACGAATGGCTCCTCAAAACCGGCAAGCCCCGACTCACCGGCAACACCACCACCATCTGGGACACCAGCCTGCCAGGCAACACCGTCAGCGACCTCACAATCAGCCAAGACGCCAACGACCTCGCCAACATCGTCTGGGAAACAGGCGGAGCAGCCAGCGACCAAGCAATCATCGAACGCGCAACAGACCACAGCTTCACTGGCCTCGGATTCCCCCTACTGGAAAAGGTCGAAAGCCTGTCCAGCAGCGTCAACGACCCCAAAACCGCGCTCGCACACGCCGTCGAAACCATCCGCACCAGCACACGCCCACTCAACACATGGCAATTCAGCGTCCAACGAGACCAGCGGCTCGGCGAATACGACGTCGGCCACGACTGCGGGCTCATCATCCGAAACGACCAGTTCGGCATACCGGACGGCCTGCACAAGCTCCGCATCATGACCCTTCGCGGCTCAAGCGACAGCGACAAAATCGAAATCACCACAGGAGCCTTCAATGAGTGATCCAAAAACCTACACCGATGATTTCGCCAAATTCGCCGACCGCATCAACCGCATCGAAGCGTCAATCCGCAACCTGCGAGTACCCACGGACGGACAATTCACCCAAACCGTGAAAAAGATCCTCGCACTGTTCGACAGCCTCGACCAGCAAGTGGCCGACAGCATCAGCAAAAACAGCTATGACAAAGCCACCATCGACAGCAAGCTCCAAGACTGGAACTGGGGCACACTCACGCCAGGCCGAGGCGGCACCGGCACAACAAACGGCTACAACAACCTCTTCACCAAAGGCCAATGGAGAGCCGGATGGATCCTCACGGACGGCACCATCGGCACCGCGCAATCAAGCCGCAAAGTCAAGACCGATATCACCGATGCAGACCAATTCATCCCCATCGAGGCCCTGCGCAAAGTCAAATGGCAGATCTTCCGCTACATCGCGGATCTCAACGCCAACAACGACAGCGCCATGCCACGAATCGGCATGATCGCCGAAGACCTCGACTCCAACGGCCTCGGCATGTTCTGCACCTACGACGCAAACGACGAACCAGACGGCATCGACTACCAGACACTCAGCGTCGCCGCCCTCCGCCTCGCCCAGGATGCGGAAACCCGAATCGACGATTTGGCACAGCGCCTCACACAACTAGAGAAAAGGAACCAACAATGACGCTCCGTAACGGATTTCCCGCAGTCAGCGACGCGGCAGACCAATTCGACATCCGCGCTGCACTCCGCGCCACCACCGCCCAGGACGCCAACGGCAACATCAAAACCGGCGTCAGCATCACCGCCAAAAGCCTCACCGGACTCGTCACGGCAGGGAACGGCATGAACAGCGACATCGCCGCCTTCGATGCCGTCACCAACCGATATGGCCCAGTCTGGCTCAGTAACGACGGCACCATCAGCGTCAAACACGCCGCCGCCCCCAGCGCCAACAGCCGCATCGACCTCATCTGCATCAAACAAAACGAAACCGCCTCACCAGCCAGCGACCCCACAGACGGCCCAGAAGCCATCATCGTCACCGGCACCCCAGCAGTGGATCCCGTTACGCCAGCAACACCAGAAGGAGCACTGGCCCTCGCCCGAGTCACCATCCCATCGACGGCGACCTCCATGACCTCCACCGGAGTCATCTACGAACAGATGTACCCCTTCACTGCCTCAGCCGGTGCCGATCTGCTCTTCCGCAGCGAAACCGAAAAAGCCGCATGGACGCCATGGGAAGGGCAAAAATGCCGACTACTCGACGGCAACGAATACCAGGCAAAATCAGGCGTCTGGGTTTCCCTAACCCAGCGTTCCACGACATGGCGAGTACCGTACAGCAGCAACAGCGTTTTGCTTACGCGCATCGGTGATATCTGTTTCATGGGCGGCAACGTGAAATTCAACAATAGCGGGCAGAACAATTACACGACGGCTCAGGAGAAGATCCCCGAAGGGTATCGACCCGTCAGCGTCAATACGCCCGTGGCCGTTTTCGGTGGTGAAACGACATTCATCTGTTACGGCGAGGCCAATGGCACCGTCACGATGCTCGGCAACCCGAACAGCGCGTATGCGGGATGCACCGGCGTATGGCGCACCACCGACCCCATGCCCGCGTAGTTTTCCCTAACCCTGACGTCGAATCCGGTCGTGTCTCAGTTCTATCCCTCCACGCTTCCCGTGCGGGGCAACATGCGCGCCGGCATCGTGACCCTGCACATCTCCGGCTCCAACGTCGTCACTCACGCCACCAAGGATTCAGTGATCGCGAAACTCACGGCGGACGCGCGACCGGCCGTACCGGTGCGCGTGCTGTTCGGTATGCAGGGCTCCTCATGGGGACTGTTCGTCGTCAACACCAATGGGGAAGTGACCGTCAGGCACCGATACGGCGGCAACTCCCTGTCATGGGATTTCGTGGACATCTCGACAACCTATGTGACCGCCTAGTGGTTTTCCCTAACCCCGGCGGAGTACGCGCCGTATATCCAGTGCGCCGGGCATACGGTAACGACCGGTGATGACGGCACGTTCTGGGTGGGCGTCAAGTCTCCGAACGGCAAGCCTCCGGACTATGCCTCGTACACGGTCGGCCCTTTCGGCACCGGGTTCAATGACGAGGACGGCATCATCGCCCACCTATGGGACGTGACCGCCACCGGAGTCCGGTTCCGCCTCTACACGACGCGCTATCAGCGGTGGTGCGGCAAGACCGCGATCTTCGGCAAATGGATCGCCGTATGGCGCCGCTAGCTGAACGTGACACCGTCGGGGATTGGCAAGGTGCGAGGCGTGTGCATGCACCGGTCTCCGTTGGACAAGCCGCCGACGACCATGATGGTGCCGTTCGCGTTCCAAGTCGCTTGTTTCGCCCAATTGCCGACTGGCAAAGCCCACAGGCAGCCGAGAGACACCGCCTTGGACGGTTTCACTCCCGACGCGTATTGGAACACCGGGTAATCGTGGCTCAGGTTCACCGTGCTCTTGAACCCGCTCAAGTCCACGTGGAGCAGTCGATTACGCTCGTCCACGACGATCTGCATGCCGCCGCCGTAGACGTCAGGCTGGAATGATTTCGTGTCCTGCCACTTGAATTTCGCGTACAGGAGCGGCTGGGTTAGGGAAACCTTATGAGGGCGTGACCGGAGCTATCAGACAGCCGCGATGCCACGCATTCGCGAAGATGTCTATGGTTCCCGGCGTGACGTATTGGATTTCCCCTGAGCCGGTCGCGGCGAACTGGTTCTTGCCTAGATGCTCGTAGACAATGTTCTCCGCAGCCGGGGAATGTACGGCGGATCCAATCACCTTCCAGCCGACCATACGAGCCAGTGTGATGGCTTTCCACGATTGTGCCTTGAACGCGCCCTTGTTGACCCATACGATGCTGATGACCGCGATAGCCGGACTGACCGGCAGTATCGCGCCCGACAGGTGCATCTCGTCATTGGCGCTCGTGGTGCCGGAACGGTCGAACCGGATGCGCTGGGTTTGGGTTAGGGAATCCTATTGCCCGATCAGCGCGCGTTCCCAGATGCTTTGGGCCTCCTTGAGAGACGCGATTTCCGGTCGCAGATAGAATCTGGCGGTCGTCTTGATGTCGGTGTGACCAAGGAACTTGCTGACCACCGCGATGTTGACTCCCGCTTCCAGGGCGTTGGTGGCCCAACTGTGGCGGAGATTCTGCACCGGCACGTAGGGCAGCGACTCCTTTTTGCACCATGAGGCGTAGCGTCGCGCGGCTTGCGGTGGGGTCAGGTCACCGATGATACGGCCCTTCCGGCCGTTGCGGATCTCCCGCAATCGCCGGACGGCGAATCGGGGAAGGGGCAGAAACCGGTCGGACAGTTCAGTCTTCGGCGGCACCACCACTTCGTGGCCGGCCACCCATTGCACTCCACGCTGGATATGAGTGATGCCGGAACGCATATCGATATCCGCCCAATCGACTCCGTACCCCTCTTCCGGCCGCAACGCCAGACACGAGTCCACAATCAGCCAAGCCTCAAGCGCATGGCCATAAAAGCCCTGTAGTTGGCGACGAGTCTGCCCGATGGTCAGCAGACGCGGCACATGGAGCGGCTTGGCCGGCAGATCAATCTCCAAACGGGTCACATCGACCTCTAAGTAGCCCCACTTCGCGGCCTTGCGCAGCATCTGCCTCAACACCGCCCAAGCCTTGCGGGCCGCACCTGGACTCGCGAACCCTGACAGCCACAGCTCGATGTCATCCACGCCGATGTCAGCCAACTCCATGCTGCCGAACACCGGCTCCACATGGCATCGCCAAGCCGACTCATAGCCAACGCGCGTGACCTCGCGCAGGCGCTCGCAATAGCCGACATACCGGTCATCCCAAAACTCTTGCAACAACATTTCGACCTCCGAAAAACCACACGTCTCGCGGCCAATCCGCTCGGTATCACGTGTGGGTTTTCTCACCATAAAGGAGCCCCGCATGTCGCAGTTAATCGAACAACTCGTTGATTGGCTGGTGCCCTTCTTATGCGGTGGCGCGGTCACCGTGCTGGGCCTCATGCGGCGATGGGGCAGAGCGATCATCAACGGGATGCGCGAGCTCCTGCTGTGCCAGTTGGAGGACCTGCGACGCGAAATGGTCATCGAGCACGACGGAGTGGCGGACGAGGACCTCAAATCACGCTCCCAACGCCTCTACGACTCCTATCACTCGCTGGGCGGCAACGGCCACGGCACATCCCTCAACGACGACATCCAATCCGCGCCAATCGCGCCGCGCAACAGAACGTGAGCCCCGCAATCCCGCGAGACTCCAAAACATCTCTGAAAGGAGAACACATGATATTTAATCGCGGAAAGCCACGCCACGCCCGTCCCCGCCGACCATGGGCAACCATGCTGGCCACACTGCTGACGACCATCGCCCTGGTGTTCGTGCCGGGCACCGCGCTCGCCGACAGCGGTATGGACGTGAGCAAATGGCAAGGATGTGTCGGCAGCAGTCAGGCCGCAACCGCCAAGGCATCCGGTGTCAACTTCGCTTTCGTGAAAGTCACTGAGGGCAACGGGTACACTGATTCGGTTGCCGACTGCACAATGCAGTCGCTCAAGGCCAACGGCATCCGTCGCGGCGTCTACCATTTTGCTCGGCCTGATCTCGGCAACAGCCCTGAGGCCGAGGCTGACTGGTTTATCGGCCAAACGCGCGGCTATGTCAACGATGGTGTGATTCCAGTATTGGACTGGGAGCCATCGGGCAGCTACGTGACATGGAGCTGGTGGGCGCTCAGGTGGTTGCAGCGTGTCGAATCCGCATGGGGCGTCAAGCCTCTCATCTACACGTCTGCCAGTGTCATCAAAATGACCGACTGGACCGCAGTGGCCAACGCCAACTACGGTTTGTGGGTTGCCGGATATCCGCGTGGATATACCGGAGAGACCCTGCGCAACCCCGGAGCCGTGCCCTACGACGTCAGCCCTTGGCCATTCGCCGCCGCCTGGCAGTATTCCAGCTCGGGTCACGTGCCTGGCGTCGGTTCCAGGATCGACGTCAACTGGTTCTATGGCGATGCCGGAACATGGGCGAAGTACGCGGGTTCTCAGCCCGGCACCTCCGCCAACCCGGCCACGCCCAGCCCGACACCCCAGCAAGGTGCGCCGGTCGGTGACGCACAGTCCTTGGCAACCGCAGTGATTCGCGGCGACTACAGCAACGACCCGCAACGCCGTCAACTGCTCGGCAACCGCTACAGCGAGGTCATGGCAATCGTCAACCAGCGTTTGCGTGGCACGGGAGGCGGTACAAGTACCAGCGCAAGCTGGTACACCGTGCAACGAGGCGATTATCTGACCTTGATCGGTGCCGGAACCGGCGTGAACTGGGTAAGCATCGCAAACCTCAATGGTTTGCGTGCCCCCTACGTCATCTACCCCGGCCAGCGATTGCGGCTCACCGGTACGACATCCTCCACCTCCGCCGGTGCGGGGCGCTACGTGGTGATCGGTGCCGGTGATTGCCTGTGGAACCATTTCGGCGCCAACAGCGCCAAGGTCGCCGCAGCCAACGGCATCAGCAATCCCAACCAGGTCCGCGCGGGAACGCGCATCTACTACTGATCCAACAGGGCCGCGAATCCAATCGCGGCCCTCCCGGTAAAAGAAGGAATAACAATGTCCGATGAAAACGAACTCAAGAACATCGCCAACCCAATAGGAGTCGACACGTCTGCATGGAGCCCAGCGGCAGATGTGAACCCTGCGGTCCCCGCATGGCTCATCCCCAACAAACTGTATGACATCTTGAAGTGGCTTGCCGCACTCGTGTTTCCGGCCCTTGCCCTCTTCATGGGCACGGTCGGCCCGGCATGGGGACTGCCGTACGTCGATGCCATCGTCACCACGCTCAATGCGCTCGGAGTACTCGCCGGTGCCGTCATCGGAGCCAGCGCACTCAAAGCCAAGTTCACTCTCGCGGCGTGAGCTATATTTTCGGGCGATAGATTGGCTGCAAAGTACCGTGAATAATTCGGTCTTGTCTGGTCTGTGGACTGGGCAAGGCCGAATTTCGCGTATCATCGATCAAACCAGATTTTGCAGGTCGTCGTTTTATTGATATCTTGGCCGTAAGAACTCCTCACATGAGGGATTCGGAAAAAGAAAACCGGTAGCATGACCATAGCATGACTTCGACTGGCGGGATATGCGACAAAGCCTGTGGTGCAAGGCGCGGAAGCGTTCGCGTAATCAGTCTTCCAAACTGATTACGCGGGTTCGATTCCCGTCATCCGCTCCACTGCCACTTCACCGGCAAATCCGGCCGTCCAATCGCGTTTGACGTGATTCGATAGTAAAACTAGCATGACTAATCGGAACGGTTGAGAGAACGCGTCGTCGATGACGACTGCCACGAGAAGCTGAAATATGGATCGCGGCATCTGGCGAAAACCCGCGGGAACGCAATCGTTTCGCCGCACGCCAGATATACCGCAGCGACGAGGACAGGCCCACCGGGATGTGGGCTTGGTCATGTGATGAGGCATATGCGCGGGCGGTGCACAGTATCACAAGAACAGATAAGGAAACAAATGCGAGCGAATGGTAATTCCACGCATGAGATTCTAGGCAAAATCGTGACGGCCATCGCGTCGATCGCCATGACCGCGGCGTTCGCGGTTCCGGCCATGGCGGCCAGCGACAGCGGCACGGCGGCCGATTCCGGCACGACCCAACAGTCGGGCCAGTACAAGATCTACCCCCAGCCGCAGAACACCGAGTATGGCGACGGCAGTCTGATTCTGCGCGACAAGGCGAACACCGTCGTGGAACCGGGAATCGATTCCGCCACCAAGGCCCGTCTGAACGAGGCCCTGAAGCTCAAGGGCATCGAGACCACCGCGGCCGACGCCGTGCCCGAAACCGCGTACCAGCTCAACGTGCTGGTCGGCATCAACGGATCCAACGGCGTGGTCGACAAGTACGCCAAGCAGCTGATCGCCGACGGCACCCTGAAGGTGGACGACAGCACGTTCTCCAAGAACGACTCCTATGTGCTTGCCGTCCGTCAGGGCAACGCGAAGACGCCCGACACGATCCTCGTGCTCGGCCGTGACACCGATTCCGCGTTCTACGGCCTGACTACCCTGTACCAGATCTTCCAGCAGCTGCCGGGCCGCGCCGTCAGCAACCTGACCTTCAGCGACTGGGCCGACGTCAAGTCCCGCGGCTTCATCGAGGGCTATTACGGCAGCCCGTGGAGCACCAAGGACCGCGTGAACCTGATGACCTGGGGCGGCTACTACAAGATGAACACCTACGTGTACGCCCCCAAGGACGATCCGCTGCACCGCAACAACTGGCGCGGCCTGTACACCGAAGACCAGATCGAGAACGAGATCAAGCCGCAGGCCGAGGCCGGCAACAAGTCGAAGGTGCGTTTCGTTTACGCGCTCGCGCCGTTCCATAACGACGGCGAGGCTAGGGGCAAGCACTTCCGCTTCGACACCGAGGAGCACTACCAGGAGGACCTCAAGGAACTCAAGGCCAAGTACATGCAGACCATTGACGCCGGCGTACGCCAGATCGCACTGCTCGCCGACGACTCCACCGACTGGGGTGCGCAGTACGGCAACGACAACACCTACGTGCGCGTGCTGAAGGACCTGACCGACTGGATCCACGAGCTGCAGCAGGAGAAGAACGACGACGGCACCGCGAAGTACGAGGGCCTCAAGGACACGATCCTCTACTGCCCGGCCCTGTACAGCTACACCGGAGCCGGTGACGCCTGGTACAAGGACATCCCATCCAACGTGCAGATCGTCATGACCGGCGGCCGCACCTTCGGCGTGGCCAGCAAGGACTTCGCCGACACGTTCACCAAGAACACCGGTCGCGCCCCGTTCATGTGGATCAACTGGCCGTGCTCCGACATGAACCGCAACACCGCCTACCAGTACCTGGTCATGGGAGGCCAGAACAACTTCCTCAAGCCCGGTGCCACATACGGCACCTACGACGGCATCATGCTCAACCCGATGCAGCAGTCCGAGCCGAGCAAGCAGGGCATCTTCATGGCCGCCGACTACAGCTGGAACCTGTGGCAGAGCGAAAAGGACGGACAACAGTCCTGGGAGGACTCCTTCAGCTACATCGACCACAACTCGCCGATCGCGTCCAAGGGCTCCCGTGGCCTGCGTGACCTCGCCATGAACATGCGCATCCTCAACGACGGCGGCATCGACGGCGCGCACAAGGATGCCGAGTATGACGCCGTTAACAAGTGGTGGATCAACAATGAGTCCGTCGACTACACCGGCAAGCTCGACGTCAAGGGCGTCCTGACCGAACTCAAGGGCAAGCTGGACGGCGGCACCGCCACCGCGGCCGACTTCAGCCAGGCGCTCACCGTCTACACCACGCTGCAGCGCGCCGCGAAGAACTACCGCGCGAACCCCGGCGACAAGAACATGTTTGACCAGATCGAACCGTGGATCAGCTACTGGGACGACCTGACCGCCTCCGCCATCGACTACATCACCGCCGCCAAGCAGGCGCTCGCGGGTGACACCGAGGCCGCGAAGGCGACCTACGCAACCGCGAAGGCCGCTTTCGCCAAGTCCGACACGCATACGATCGCCGATTACTACCAGCGCAACAAGCCCGCCCGTGGCGGCCTGGTCATCATGCGCCCGACCGTGCAGGCGCTCGATTCCTTCGTCAAGGCCAAGACCAGCGGCAGCGTCACCCCGATGCCCTCCGACGCCACGGTCAGCACGAACGGCGTGGGCGCCGCGGCATGGCATGAGAACGTCGATCCGAAGGCCGTCATCGACGGTGACGACAGCACGTTCTTCTGGATGCAGTCCGCCGGCTGCGACTGTGTCAAGGCCAACGCCGCCCTCACCGTCACCTACGCCGAGGCCCGCAAGGCCAAGGAGTTCCGCTTCATCCAGGCGGAAAAGGGCGGTGACACGATCGTCAACGGCAAGATCGAATACCAGGATGCAGATGGCAACTGGACCAAGATCGGCGACGTGAACGGCGAACAGAAGCAGATCTTCACGCTGGACTCCGCCGCGACCGTCAAGGCCGTGCGCATCACCAACTTGGCCCAGACCTCCAAGTGGTGGAAGGTGTACGACCTGTCCGCCACCAAGATCGACGAACCCGGTACGGTGACCAAGGACGCGCTGAACGCCAAGGTCGCCGAAGCCGAGAAGGTCGACTCCGCCGACTGGACCAAGTCGAGCCGCGAGGCTCTCGCCGACGCGATTGCCGCCGCCAAGGCCGTCGCTGCCGACCAGGACGCCACGCAGGCCAAGGTCGACGCCGCCGTCGCCGCGCTCGAATCGGCGATGAAGGGTGTCGAACGGTACACGGCGAAGACCGCCGACCAGCTGAAGGCCGAGCACGTCTCCAACGACGATGCCACCTACACCGAGGCGAGCTACAACAAGTACCAGTCCGCGTACGACGACTTCGCCGCCGCGCTGGCCAACGCCGACGATCTGGCGAAGGCCGACGGCGAGGCGCTGGAAGCGGCCTACACCGCCGCGAAGTCCGCGTTGCGCTACGACCAGTCCGCACGCGACTACGCGCAGCTCGCGCTGAACGACGCCGAGCCTTACGTGGGCAAGGCCTCCGAGTACACCAAGGACAGCTATGCCAAGTTCACCGTCGCGTATGAGGCCCTGAGCAAGCAGCTGAAGGCCGACCCGAATGGCGAGGGCGATCCCGCCACCTACACCGTGCTGCGCGCTGCACTCGACACGGCCATCAAGGGCCTGGTCAAGAGCGACGGCACCGAGCCGGAGCGGCCTGGCGAGAAGCCCGGCGAGAACAAGCCCGGCGAGAACAAGCCCGGTGAGAAGCCGGGTGTCAGCAAGCCCGGCGCCGACGGCAAGCTGTCCAACACGGGCGCCGACGTCTTCGGTCTCATCGCCGCAATGACGATGTTGGCCGCGGCGGGCGTGACGATGGCCGGCCTGCGCAAGCGGATCGGCTGATTCGGCATGAGTCCGGGCGGTCGCCCTCGCTCGTGAGAGCCGGGGCGTCGGCCCGGACGACGCTGGCAATTACGGGCTGAAATGGCCGGAATCCAAGATTCCCCGTACGAAATGGTACGTTTCGCGGTGCCGAAACGGCGATATTGTACGGTGAATCCCGGATTCCGTCTATTTCAGCCCGTATTGTCGTGCATGGAAGTCAGTAAAGAACATATGGCGAGCGAGGCGAACATGGCGGACGAAACCAATAACAACGAGGCGACGGAACTGGTCGGTGACCACGTCGAAACCGTTGACGTTTCCAAGCATCCGGACCCATCCATCCCGGTGACCGACCTGTCTCTGGCCGATATCGAGCGGCGGCAGTCGCACCCGGTGCCATGGGCGGTGTTCATCGTGGCGGTGCTGGCCGCCATCATCGCGCCGTACTGGCTCGGACGCTCCCTGGCGGCCGGCCACACGCAATGGCTGATCACCCATCTGAACCTGTTCACCCCGCGCGGCGTGGCCTTCGTGTCGTGGACCGTGACGCTGACAACGTTCACCGGACTCGGTCTCGCCGTGGTGGAGTCGCGCAACTGGCTGTGGCGCATCGTGTTCGTGGTCGGGCTGGCCGCCGAACAGTTCATCGCCGGCCTGAGCCTGCTCAAACTGAATTTCTGGTACTCCACGTACGTGGTGTACGGCGACTCCGCGCGGCTGCCGAATGCGGCGAATCTGGGAATCATCGCGGCCGGGGTCGGCGTGGCGGTGTATGCGGTCGTGTGGGTCGGCCTGCTGATCCTCATCAAGAAGGACTCTCCGCTGAACGTGCTGACGCGCAGCTGGGCTTCGTTCATCCTGTTCTTCGCCATCGAGACCGCGGCGCTGCTCATTGTGCTGTTCGGCGGATTGCTGACGGCGGTGTGAGATCCTGCCGCGAAAGGCCGGAAGTAGTCCGACCCCTTGCCTATACTATCCCATTGGCGTGTTTCGCCCGCGGATAGAGAGCGCACCGGCATAAAGCCGGGTGCACCGCGCAGCAACCATAAGGAGGATGCCGTGGCACTTACGGCTGAAGAAAAGCAGGAAATCATCACCAAGTACGCGACGCACGAAGGCGACACGGGTTCCCCCGAGGTCCAGGTCGCGCTGCTGAGCAAGCGTATCGCCGACCTGACCGAGCACCTGAAGGAGCACAAGCACGATCACCACTCCCGTCGTGGTCTGCTGCTCATGGTCGGTGACCGTCGTCGTATGCTTGATTACCTCAAGCGCGTCGACATCAACCGTTACCGTTCCCTGATTGAGCGTCTCGGTCTCCGTCGATAAGAGAACTTTCGCCCGGGCATTCCTTGCTCGGGCGTTTTGCATATCGGCATGTGGATGAGGATGTTGCGAATTCGCGGATGACATACTGTGGCCCGGCGGTTGAGGGCCGATGATGAAGAAGAATCTGGAATGAACGGGTGCGGTCCGGGACGGGCCGCGTCAATGAGAAAAGCCGACAAGCTTGAACAAATCGGGATTTCGGCGTCTCGATGTGGATTACAGATATCAGCAGACAATAGAACAAAAAAAGGAGGAACCCTATGGAGGGTCCCGAAATCAAGGCCGTGGAGGCCGTTATTGACAATGGTTCGTTCGGAAAACGAACCCTGCGCTTCGAGACGGGTCGTCTCGCACAGCAGGCGGATGGCGCGGTGGCAGCCTATCTTGACGATGATTCGATGATTCTGTCCACCACCACCGCCGGTTCCAGCCCGAAGGAGAACTACGACTTCTTCCCGCTGACCGTCGACGTGGAGGAGAAGATGTACGCCGCGGGCAAGATCCCGGGCTCGTTCTTCCGCCGTGAAGGCCGCCCGAGCTCCGAGGCGATCCTGGCGTGCCGTATCATCGACCGTCCGCTGCGCCCGCTGTTCCCGCACACGCTGCGCAACGAAGTGCAGGTCGTGGAGACCGTGCTGTCCATCGATCCCGACGACGCCTACGACGTCATCGCCCTGAACGCGGCCTCCGCTTCGACGATGATCTCCGGCCTGCCGTTCGAAGGCCCGGTCTCCGGCGTGCGTCTGGCGCTGATCGACGGCCAGTGGGTCGCCTTCCCGCGCTGGAGCGAGCGTGAGCGCGCCGGGTTCGAGATCGTGGTCGCCGGCCGTGTCATCGAGAACGGTGACGTCGCCATCGCCATGATCGAAGCCGGTGCCGGCAAGAACGCCTGGCACCTCATCTACGACGAGGGCCAGATCAAGCCGGACGAGGAAGTCGTCGCGCAGGGTCTCGAAGCCGCCAAGCCGTTCATCAAGGTGATCTGTGAAGCCCAGAACGAGCTCAAGGAGAAGGCAGCCAAGGAGACCAAGGACTTCCAGCTGTTCCCCGAGTACACCGACGAGCTGTACGCCCGCATCGACGAGATCGCCCACGAGGACCTCAACGAGGCACTGTCCATCGCGGAGAAGCTGCCGCGCCAGGACCGCATCCACGAGATCAAGGAGCACGTGCGTGAGGTGCTCGCGAACGAGTTCACCGACATGGACGATGCCGAGAAGGAGAAGGAACTCGGCAACGCGTTCAAGGAGCTGCAGCGCCAGATCGTGCGCCGCCGCATCCTCACCGAGGACTACCGCATCGACGGCCGTGGCCTGCGCGACATCCGCACCCTGTCCGCCGAGGTGGACATCGTGCCGCGCGTGCACGGCTCCGCCCTGTTCCAGCGCGGCGAGACCCAGATCCTGGGCGTCACCACGCTGAACATGCTCAAGATGGAGCAGCAGATCGACGCGCTCTCCGGCCCGCAGTCCAAGCGCTACATGCACAACTACGAGATGCCGCCGTACTCCACCGGTGAGACCGGCCGCGTCGGCTCCCCGAAGCGCCGCGAGATCGGCCACGGCGCCCTCGCCGAGAAGGCCATCGTGCCGGTGCTGCCAAGCCGCGAGGAGTTCCCGTACGCCATCCGTCAGGTCTCCGAGGCCATCGGTTCCAACGGTTCCACCTCGATGGGCTCCGTGTGCGCCTCCACGCTGTCGCTGCTCGCCGCCGGCGTGCCGCTGAAGGCCCCGGTCGCGGGTATCGCGATGGGTCTGGTCTCCGGTGACGTCGATGGCCAGCACGTCTTCAAGACGCTCACCGACATCCTGGGCGCCGAGGACGCGTTCGGCGACATGGACTTCAAGGTCGCCGGCACCTCCGAGTTCATCACCGCCCTGCAGCTCGACACTAAGCTTGACGGCATTCCGGCCGATATCCTGGCTGGTGCCCTGCAGCAGGCTCACGAGGCCCGCACCACGATCCTCGACCTCATCAACGAGTGCATCGACGGCCCGGCCGAGATGAGCGAGTACGCCCCGCGCATCATCACCACCACCGTTCCGGTCGACAAGATCGGCGAGATTATCGGGCCGAAGGGCAAGATGATCAACCAGATCCAGGAGGACACCGGCGCCGAGATCGCCATCGAGGATGACGGTACCGTGTTCATCTCCTCCGAAGGCGGCGAAGCGGCCGAGAAGGCCAAGGCCATCATCGACCAGATCGCCAACCCGCACGTGCCGGAAGCCGGCGAGACCTACAACGGCAAGGTCGTCAAGACCACGTCGTTCGGCGCGTTCGTCAACCTCACCCCGGGCACCGACGGCCTGCTGCACATCTCGCAGATCCGCAACCTCGCCAACGGCGAGCGCATCGACGCCGTCGAGGATGTGCTCAAGGAAGGCGACACCGTCGAGGTCGTCGTGCAGGGCGTGGATGACCGCGGCAAGATCTCGCTCGCCATCCCCGGTTTCGAGGACCAGGAGAACAACGCCGGCCGTGGTCGTCGTGACGACCGTGGCGCCCGTGGTGACCGCCGCGGAGGCCCGCGTCGCCGTTCCGCCCGCGATGACCGCCGTGACGACCGCGACTACGACGACCGTCCGCGTCGCTCCTCCCGCCGTGACGCCCGCGATGACGATTTCGACGATCGACCGCGCCGTCGTCGTTCCGACCGCGACTACGACGACCGTGACGACCGCGGCTATGACCGCGATGACCGTCCGCGTCGCCGTTCCGACCGTGACGACCGCGATTACGATCGCGACGACCGCCGTGGCGGCCGTTCCGATGATCGCCGTGGTGGCCGTCGTGGCGGTTACGATCGCAACCCGCGTTACGCGACCGACGAGAACTACGACGAGTACCGCGCCGACCGCGTGGAGCGCTCCGAGCGTCCGCGCCGCCGCGTGCGTCGCGACTTCGATCCGTTCGAGAACTGATCTCTTGCGGCATGGCCGCTCGCACTAACGGCTCGACGTCCGAGGACCGGCGTCCTCTGAGCCAACGCGGGTAGCCTGCGCCTCACTTACGGGGAGCCCCATCACGGGGCTCCCCGTTTTTGTGTTTTCTGTGCCGCGCGCCCATCCTGCACGTCAAATTACGGGTTGAAATTGTCGTTATTCGCAATTCCCCGTGTCAAATCGCCGCTTTCGGGCCCTAAAACGGCGATTTCGCACGGGGAATCACAGATATCGACAATTTCAACCCGTAATTTGGGGATGATCCGGCCTGGCGGGGCATTCGCCACGGTAGGTGAGGCGGCACCGTTTCCGGATGTGGCCTGCGGCAAAGGCCGCATGCCCCTTGTGCGGCCTCAGCCCGCGAATCCGAGAATCGTGGTCTCGCGGCGGGTGAATCTCGGCGGCGTGCGTTCTACGCCGGGCTCGAATTCCTTGCCTTCGATCTGCTCGATGGCGACTTCGACCGCCCTCGCCGATCAGTCCGATGTCCTTGCCTGGGGCGACGCCGGTGAGCAGCATCATCTGCTCTATCCACGCAAGCGTCCGCGGCGAGCGGGTGTAAATGCATACGCCGTTGCCCTTCCACTCCGGGAACTTCCCTGTCAGCGGCTCGAACGATTGCCAGCGCGTGTCCTTCGCCTCGAACCGCTCCAGCTGTATCCCATGCCGTTCGGCGCATATGACGCTCTCCCGGTCGAAGATGTTGATGAACGGAAACTCGGGGTCGCCGTACGGCACGATGGGCAGGCCGAGTTTCATTGCGGATTTCAGACGCCCGTCATGATGCCGGATGTCCAGCATGATGAATGCGTCGACGAGGTTGCCTTTGCCCAGCCGACGCATGTCGGCGAGGTCTTCGGTCGTGCAGGTCGATGACATCCGGATGAGGTCGTAGCCGTGTTCCTTCGCGGTGGCGCGGATGGCCCGCAGGATGGGAACAGCTCCGCGCCTTGCGTGGTCTCCGTGGTTTCGGTGAGCAGACCGATGATGTACGAGCGGTTGCTGATCATGGCCCGGGCGTGCGCGTCGGGCACGTAGCCGAGCTCCCGCATCGCCTTCTCGACTTTGTCCCGCGTCTTCTGCGAGATCGGCCGGTTGCCGCTCATGACATACGACACGGTGCTCTGCGCGACGCCGGCGAGGGCGGCCACGTCCTTCGATGATACCGTGCGGAGTGAAGGACATGGACGGCGACACGGTGACGTATCATTTCACATAGTCATGCTTCAATGGCGGCAACAACGATACGAAGGAGTGCACATGGGGTGGATCATTCTGGCGATAGTCATCGTCATCATCGCGCTGGTGCTGTGGGCGGTCGGTGCCTACAACGCGCTGGTCGCGCTGCGCAATCGCGTGAAGAACGGCTGGGCACAGATCGACGTGCAGCTCAAGCAGCGCGCCGACCTGATACCGAACCTGGTCGAAACGGTCAAGGGGTACGCCGGGCATGAATTCTCCGTGCTGACCCAGGTGACTCAGGCGCGCGCCGGAGCCGTCGCGGCCGCGGCGCACCCGAACGCGACCACCGTTGAGCGTGCCGCCGCCGAAAACGCGCTGTCCCGCGCGCTGTTCAACCTGCAGGCGACCATGGAGGCGTACCCGCAGCTGCAGGCGAACCAGAACTTCATGGATCTGCAGGCGCAGCTCAAGGACCTGGAGACGAAGATCGCCTACGCGCGGCAGTTCTACAACGATGTGGTGCTCAAGTACAACACCAAGATCGAGACGGTGCCGAGCAACATCATCGCCGGCATGTTCCACTTCGAGCAGGCACAGTACTTCCAGGCCGACGAGGGGTCCCGCCAGGTGCCGCAGGTGCGTTTCTGACGCCCGACGCCAGACGTCACCGATCGCCGGAACCATCGCCGCTGCTGATCATTGGAGATCGCCATGAACCTGAAACGTCTGCTCCGCTCGCTGGCAACGGCGTTGGCCGGCACACTCGTCGTCTTCGCCATCGTCATCGGCGCCGGCCTGATGCTGAGCGGAAGCTCGCCCGACCTGAGCTACCGCACGCTGGACTATGACGTCGCGGTTCAAGCCGACGGCAGCCTGAAGGTTACCCAGCACATCGACATGAAGCTCCGCGCGCGCGACGGCGATACGCCATGGCGGCAGCTGTACCAGAAGTACACGCTGCGAGAGGACGGCCTGACCAACATCACCGACATCAGCGTGCGCAACGTCACCGCCGGCGAAAACTATGAGCAGGGCGCGCTGGCATCGCCGGCCGACCATTCCGATACGTCATGGGACCGCGAATACGCCGGGCACTGGTACATCGCGGACGTGACCGACGGGGCCGAGAACCCCCAGCCGTTCGATCCCGCCAAGGACGGGTACGAGATCAGCGACAACACGACCTCGCGGCGGTCGAAAGACGTGGAGATCGGCTGGAACATCCCCGCGACCAAAAAAGCCAGCAGTCTCAAGTTCGACGTGACGATGACGCTCCACGGCGGCACCACGCTCTACAAGGACGTGGCATCGTGGCAGTGGGAGCCGTTCGGTGACAGCAACCTGATCCCCATCGGCAAGGTCACCGGAATTGTGCGCTTCCCCGACGGCATCGACGCCTCCAGCAGCTGGGCATGGCTGCACTACGCCGGCGTCTCCGAAACCTCCCGGATGGACGACGGCTCGCTGCGTTTCAGCGCGTCCGATGTTCGCGCCGGGCAGTATCTCGACGTGGTGGCGGCCTATGACGCTTCCGCCGTCAAGCCTCCGTCCGGATGGCGGCAGGGCGATGCCGCGTGGGTGCGCCGGCAGACCGGCCGCACGTACCTGCCGAAGCTGAAGCAATCCGAAGGCCAGCAGGAAATCGCGTGGCGGCAACAGCAGGCTGGCCCGGCCCGCGTGCGCGTGGCCTTGTGGATCGCAGTAGTCCTCGCCGGATTGGCGCTGTTCGCCATCGGCATGGTCGCGGCGGTGCGCAGCTATCGCGAATCCCAATACCACGGCGACATCGAATACTGGCGTGAGCCGCCGGACATGAGCCCTGCCTCGGCCGCGAAGATGGCGGATGTCATGGGACTGTCCAAGGGCAGTGTCGACTCGCTGCAGATGACGGCGACGATGCTGTCGCTCGCCTCGAAGAAGGCGATCGCCATCTATCCGGGTCCGTCGAGCCTGTACCGGGGCGTCGACATGAGCAATGCCGACAACGTGCGTCTGGCCGGCATGATTGGCGCCGACGAGGGCAAGGCGAAGTCGCTGGGCAAGACGATGACCATAGTGCTGCTGCCGGCGGGATTCGACAAGGACGCGAAGCGGGAGCTCAACCTGAGCCAGAGCGAGCGTGCCGCGCTGAGCCTGATGCAGAAGGTCTCCAAGCGCGTCGGCTCTCCCGTGTTCGATCTGGACGGCATGAAGCGGCATTGCGAGGACTGGAAGAACGGGTACAAGGCGCTGAACCTGTTCACCGAAGCGTGCTCGTCCGAGTTCGCGATGCTCGGAGCGACGCGCGACGGCGGCACGCTGGCCAGCTGGATGGGCGGCCTCGGCGCCGCGCTGGCGCTGGTCTCCGGCATCATCGCGGTGTTCGGCGGTAATATCGCACTGGCACTGATCATTTCCGCACCGATCATGATGCTGTCGATCGTCGTGTGCTCATATGCTGCGTCCAGTGCGCTGACGTCTTCCGGCCAACGGTATGCGGGACAGGTGCAGGGACTGTACCGGTATCTGCAGGATTTCAGCAATTTCAGTGACCGCGGGGTGGCCGACATGGTGCTGTGGGACCGGTATCTGGTGTATGCCGCGGCGTTCGGCATTTCGGACCGCGTGATGGCGGAGTTCGCCAAGGCGTACCCGCAGGTGACCGATCCGCAATGGCTGGACGCGCATGGCGCCGGCTCGCTGCTGTACTGGAGCTACCGCCCGTACGGGTATGGCTATATGGGCGGTCCGACCGCCGGGGCGGGTGCCGGCGGCGTCGGCGGTGGTTTCGACCCGGCGTCGTTCAGCGCGAACTTCGGTGACTTCGGCGCGCGGCTGAATGCCGGTTTCTCCGAGATCGGCTCCGTCATCCACGCGGCGACGTCCGGTGGTGGCGGTTTCGGCGGTATCTCGGGCGGTTCGTTCTCGGGCGGCGGCGGTTTCGGGGGCTCCTCCGGCGGCATTGGCGGCGGATCTTTCGGAGGCCGCTGAAGTCACGCTCTCAAAACTCGCAGATAGAGGGGCTTCTCGACTGAAAAGCCCCTCTATCTGCGAGTTTTGAGAGCGCAACCTCAGCTAAGCGCGTGGTCGATGTCGCGAATCAGGTCGTCCGTATCCTCCAGACCGACGGCGAGACGGAAGAAACCCTGATGGAACCCGGGCGGATACAGGTACTGCCGTTCGTCGTCTTCGCCCAGTAACACGATGAGGCTTTCGTCATGGCCGAGCGACACCGCCGACGTGATGACGTTGAGTTTGCTGACGAAACGGTTGTGTCCGTCATGGTCGGTGTTCAGTCCGAACGTGAGTACCCCGCCGAAACCGGCGTCCGGGCGGGCGAGCTGGCCGGCGGCGAATGCGTGATGCGGGTGCGATTCGAGCCCCGGATACGCCACGAACCGCAACCGCGGCAGTGATTGCAGGTGCTCGGCGATGGCCTGGGCCGAGGCGTTGTGCTGCCTCATGCGCAGCGGCATCGTGACCGAGCCGCGGTTGATGAGCCATGCGTTGAACGGCGAGATGAACGTATTGTCCACTCCGGCAAAATCTGGTTGAGCAGACGGTATGCGGCGATGTAGGTCGTGTCGGAGAAGATCGCGTGGTCGCCGCGGTTCAGCACGGTCGTGAACGTGGCCGCCAGCGCCGCCACTCCGCTGGCGAGCGCCTACGCGCGTAACCGGTGCGATTCCAACGGTTGATAGCCCCTCATACAAAGAACCGTCGCGCTGAGGGGCGCAGAGGTACCGTTCAAAGCGTCACTGTGTGAGGCCACCGTCACTGTGTGTGCCCTCTCACAGTGACGGTGTTGCTAGAGCCCAGTATTTGCAACGGTTTTCAGGGTACCGTCACGCTGTGCGCCCTCGCACGGTGACGCTGCCCTCGCACGGTGACGCAATTTCAGCCACCGTGCGAGGGCACACATCCGTCAGAAGTCCCAGTCCTCGTCGTCGGTCTCCTCGGCCTTGCCCATCACGTAGGACGAGCCGGAGCCGGAGAAGAAGTCGTGGTTCTCGTCGGCGTTCGGCGACAGCGCCGCCAGAATCGCCGGGTTCACGTCGCACGCCTCGGCCGGGAACAGCGCCGGATACCCGAGGTTCATCAGGGCCTTGTTGCCGTTGTAGCGCAGGAACTTCTCCACGTCGTCGGTCAGTCCCACACGCTCGTACAGCGACTCGGTGTATTCCACCTCGTTGTCGTACAGCTCGTTGAGCAGGTTGTACGTGTACTCGCGCATCTCCTCGCGCTTCGCGTCGCTCACCCGCTCAAGCCCGCGCTGATACTTGTAGCCTATGTAATACCCGTGCACGGCCTCGTCGCGGATGATCAGACGGATCACGTCGGCCGTGTTCGTCAGCTTCGCGTGCGCCGAGAAATACATCGGCAGGTAGAAGCCGGAGTAGAAGAGGAACGATTCGAGCAGCGTGGAGGCGACCTTGCGCTTCAGCGGACTGTCGCCCTCGTAGTAGTCGAGCACGATTTCGGCCTTCTTCTGCAGGAACTCGTTGCGCTCGCTCCAGTCGAACGCCGCGTCGATCTCCTTGGTGGAGCACAGCGTCGAGAAGATGCTCGAATAGCTTTTGGCGTGCACGGACTCCATGAACGCGATGTTCGTGTACACGGCCTCCTCGTGCGGGGTGAGCGCGTCGGGAATCAGCGAGACCGCGCCGACCGTGCCCTGAATCGTGTCGAGTAGCGTGAGTCCGGTGAACACGTGCATGGTGAGCGTGTGCTCGTCGTCACTCATCTTCTGCCAGCTGGGGATGTCGTTGGAGACGGGGACCTTCTCGGGCAGCCAGAAGTTGCCGGTCAGGCGGTCCCATACTTCGAGGTCCTTCTCGTCCTCCAGACGGTTCCAGTTGATCGCGGAGACGCGGTCGATGAGCTTGAGCGGTTTGCGCGGTACGGAGATTGGTGCCATGGTTGTCTGCCTTTCGTTGTTGGGGGTGGTCTGTTACGTTCTTTCGGATGACGTCGATCTCGTCGTCGGCGGGTTTGTCTTCAAACTCCTCCGGCGCGGTCAGACGGAGTATGAGCCGGTAGATCATTGGCGACATGTGGGTTCCTTGAGTTGCGGGCGTGCGCAGGGCTGTGGAGCGGAATTGGTGGATGACGTGTGTGGAGACCGCCGTCTGAGGCCGAAGGCGTACGAAGGTACGTCGAGCGCCGAAGAAAGGCGGTATACGCATACATCATCCACCGATTCCTCAGAGCGTGCAGGAGACGCAGCCTTGCACCTCGGTCCCTTCCAGCGCCTGCTGGCGGATGCGGATGTAGTAGAGGGTCTTGATGCCCTTGCGCCAGGCGTAGATCTGGGCCTTGTTGAGGTCGCGGGTGGTGGCGGTGTCGGGGAAGAACAGCGTGAGCGAGAGTCCCTGGTCCACATGCTGCGTGGCTTCGGCATAGGTGTCGACGATGGCCTTCCAGCCGATTTCGAAGGCGTCCTTGTAGTATTCGAGGTTCTCGTTGGTCATGTAGGCGGCCGGGTAGTAGACGCGCCCGAGCTTGCCTTCCTTGCGGATCTCGATCTTGGAGGCGATCGGGTGGATCGACGAGGTGGAATGGTTGATGTACGAGATCGAGCCGGTGGGCGGCACGGCCTGCAGGTTCTGGTTGTAGATGCCGTCGCGCAGGATGTCGTCGCGCAGCTCGGCCCAGTCGGCCTCGGTCGGGATCGCGACGCCGAAACGCTCGAACAGGGCGCGCACGAGTTCGGTGCGCGGGGCGAGGGAGCGGCGGCCGTCGGTGTACTTGTCGAAATAATTGCCCTCGCCGGCCGGCTTGGCGTACGCCGAATCGGCGAAACCGCGAAACGCCGTGCCGTGCTCGACGGCCAGCGTGTGCGAGGCGCGGTAGGCGTGGTAGGCGACCGTCATGAAATACATGTCGGTGAAGTCGAGCGCTTCCTCGGAACCATACTGGATGCCCTCGCGGGCGAGGAAACCGTGCAGGTTCATCTGTCCCAGGCCGATCGCGTGCCCTTCATCGTTCGCGCGGCGGATCGAGGGCACCGCGTCGATGCGCGTGTGTTCGGACACCGACGTCAGGGCGCGAATCGCCGTCTCGACGGTGCCGGCCAGGCCCGCGTCCATCGCCTTGGCGATGTTCAGCGAGCCGAGGTTGCAGGACACGTCGCGCCCGACGTGCGAGTAGGTCAGGTCCTCGTTGTAGGAGCTCGCCTCCTGCACCTGCAGGATTTCGGAGCACAGGTTCGACATCGTGATGCGCCCGGCGATCGGGTTCGCGCGGTTCACCGTGTCCTCGAACACGATGTACGGGTAGCCGGATTCGAACTGGATTTCGGCCAGCGTCGTGAAGAACTCGCGCGCGTCGATATAGGTTTTCCTGATGCGGTCGTCGGCCACCATCTCGTCGTAATGCTCGGTGACGGAAATGTCGGCGAACGGCTTACCGTACACGCGCTCCGCGTCATACGGGCTGAACAGCGCCATCTTGGCCTTCTTCTTGGCCAGCTCGAACGTGACGTCCGGGATTACGACGCCCAACGCCAGTGATTTGATGCGAATCTTCTCGTCGGCGTTCTCGCGCTTCGTGTCGAGGAAGCGCAGGATGTCCGGATGATGCGCATTGAGGTACACCGCGCCGGCACCCTGCCTCGCGCCAAGCTGGTTCGCGTACGAGAACGAGTCCTCCAGCAGCTTCATGACCGGAATCACGCCGCTCGACTGGTTCTCGATGTGCTTGATCGGGGCGCCGAGCTCGCGAAGATTGCTGAGCAGCAGCGCCACGCCGCCGCCGCGCTTCGACAGCTGCAGGGCCGCGTTGATGCCGCGCGAGATCGACTCCATGCTGTCTTCGATGCGCACGAGGAAGCAGCTGACCGCCTCGCCGCGCTGCGCCTTGCCGAGGTTCAGGAACGTCGGCGTGGCCGGCTGGAACGCGCCGGAGAGCATCTCGTCGAGGTATTCGACGGCCCGCTGCTCGCTGCCGGCCGCCAATTCGAGCGCGACCGCCGCGCAACGCTGCGGGAAGTCCTCCAGATACAGTTTGCCGTCGAACGTCTTCAGCGCGTATGACGTGTAGAACTTGAACGCGCCCAGGAACGTGCCGAACTCGAATCCGGAGGATTCGGCGTGCGCGTAGAAGTCGTCCAGGAACTCGGGGGAGTAGCGTTCGAACACCGCCGGGGCGTAATACTGGTGGTCGATCAGGTAGCGCAGGCGCTCGCCGGTGGATTCGAAGCGCTTCGTGTTCGTGGCCACGTGGCCGGTGACGTATTCGCGTTCGGCGGCCTTGTCCTTACCGAACTGGATGCGCCCATCGGCGTCGTACAGGTTCAGCATCGCGTTGAGCGCATGGTAGTCGTGCGCCGGATCGTACTGCTCGACAGTGGTGTCGGTGGTGTTGTCGAGCGGCAGCTCGGTGTCGGTGAAGTCAGTCATGAGTATAGTTTTCCCTTGGAGTAACTGGAATAACGGTGATTGTGGCGCGTTCAGCCGCGGTGGTCCCGGAAGAAGCGCACGAGTCCATCGCGCACCTTGCGCGTGTCTTCGCGCGTGCCCATAAGCTCGAAACGGTAGAGGAACGGCACGCGGCATTTCGCGGCGATGATGTCACCTGCCGCGCAGTATGCGGTGCCGAAATTGGTGTTGCCGGACGCGACCACGCCGCGGATCCACGCGCGGTTCGCTGGATTGTTGAGGAAACGCTTCACTTGCGGCGGCACGGCCTTTTTCGCGTCGCCGCCGCCGTAGGTCGGCACCATCAGCACGTACGGCTCGCGCACGTTGAGCGGCGCCGAGCCCGGCTTGAGGGGGATGCGGTACACGGCGATGCCGATGCCGCTCAGCTGGCAGGATTCGATGAACCGGGCCGTGTTCTCGGAGGCGGAGGAGAAGTACACGACCGCGCCGATGTGCTCGACCGTGTTGCCGGCCGGCTGCTCGGGGGTGCTGGGCGTGGTGCTGTCGGCGGCGGGGATGGCGTGCGCGGCGGTCAGGTCGATCGGGGTGCTGCGCGGATGAGGCTGGGG